>SAMEA3663257__coassemble_407_pt1 | contig 88607 bp, 81 predicted proteins | sample SAMEA3663257__metabat2_low_PE_016 | metagenome-assembled genome bin SAMEA3663257 (sample SAMEA3663257) | pig gut metagenome | biome: pig gut; feature: pig-associated habitat; material: faeces | place: China | collected 2013 | reverse complement strand
CTTTTCAAAGGAGAACCTCCTTACCGAGGTTCTCCTTTTTTATTGCTATCTGCCCAAGTTCTTTCCCCCCTCTGTTTTATATCCAATACAATCCAATTTCTTCGTTCTCCTTTTTTATGTTTTCTTTTACTTTTATTGTTTTCTTTATTTATGATTTCTTCCTTTTTTTATTGTTTCTTTTTCCTTTTAAGGTATTCTTCTCCTTTTATTTTTTTTCCCCTCTTTTTTATACCTCTTCTCTTTTTTTACCTCTCTCCTATTATATTATACCAAATTACTCCCGGGTCGTTTGGTGGCTTACAAGTTTGTTTTGTTAAGTTGATAAGATTTTTCTTTAGGGGAAGAACTCTTTTCCTTTTATTGTTTTCTCTACTTTTATGATTTCTTCCTTGCTCTGAAGCCGTCCATTCTCTGTTGATGATAGTCTGTTGATTGTCTGAAATAGGGTTTGGTGCCATAATAATAGGCAATGCGTAGCCGGTTTCCATAGCTGTTATTACATCTAAAATAGAGGTTACAATAGAGTAGCATCCATCGGAAGTGTGGAATGTATGCTCCCATGTGGACTCCTGCCCTAATTCCCAAAAAGTAAAAATAAGCATTTTTTAAAGAGGTAAATGGCTTAAATTTACTTAAATAATACAAATAAGCTTGTTTTAATGTGCTTATTTGAAATAAATATCGTATCTTTGCACCGATAAAATATGTTTATATGGAATATACTGAATTATTAGAAAAACAAATAATAGGCAGACTTAAGGTTGATAATCCGTGGTGGACGGAAGGTGTTATTTCCGATTACTACAGACAAATGTCTCCTCGCTTGTATCTGAATATTTTTTACCCTTTGGTTCAAGATACAGTAACTCGTAGGGCAACAATCTTGATGGGGCCAAGACGTGTGGGTAAAACCGTTATGATGTATCACACAATCCAACGACTTATAGACGATGGTGTTCCCGCTCAAAATATTATATATATTTCTGTGGAAACTCCAATATATAACAAGATATTATTGGAGCAATTATTCTATCTCGCAAGCCAAACGTTAGGTAAATCTTTGACAAAAGACCGGATGTATGTCTTCTACGATGAGATACAATACCTTAAAAATTGGGAAGTGGAACTCAAATCTATGGTTGATACATACAGAAACGTTAAATTTGTTGCTTCCGGTTCTGCTGCCGCGGAAATAAAGAAAAGAAGCAATGAAAGTGGTGCCGGCAGATTTACAGACTTCAACCTCCCGCCACTCACATTTTATGAGTATATACACCTGCGCAAATATTCCCAAATAATGATTCCATACGAATTGGAAACATCAGATTTCAAGGCAAAGGTATATAAGTCATTCGATATGAGGACTCTCAATAAGCTGTTTATCGACTATATAAATTATGGAGGCTATCCCGAGGTTGTTTTTTCTCAAACAGTGAGAGAGAATCCGGAGCAGTTCATAAGGCATGATATTATCGACAAGGTTCTTTTGCGTGATTTGCCGAGCCTTTACGGTATTACTGATGTACAAGAACTTAACTCCTTATTTACTATGATTGCCTATCACTCGGGCGACCAGTTCTCTTACGAATCACTGTCCAAAGAGTCGGGTGTAAAGAAGGAAACACTCAAGAAATATATCGATTACCTTGAGGCAGCTTTTCTAATCAAGGTGATAAAAAGAACGGATGATACAGCTAAAAGGTACGTCAGAGAAACCCAGTTCAAGATTTATTTGACCAATCCGTCATTAAGATGTGCCCTATTTCAACCTATCTCTGAAATAGATGAGGTTATTGGCAATATGGTGGAGACCGCCATTTTTGCACAATGGATTCCGCGCCAAAACACTGATATTCACTATGCAAATTGGAGAATCAATGTAAAAAAACAAGGAGAAGTGGACATTGTCGGTTTGAATATTGCAAAGCAAAAGCCGAATTGGGCTGTAGAGGTAAAGTGGACGGACCGATACTACGACCGACCGGGCGAGTTGGAATCACTATTAAGTTTTATGGAAAAGAACAATCTTGCTTATGCCATAGTAACAAGTATTAATAACGAAGGAATAAAAGAGCTGGACAAAGTCAATTTAATATTCATTCCTGCCGCCTGCTATGCATACGTGGTTGGAGAAAATACAATTAAGCAAACCAAGGAGTCATACGGTCTGTAAAAATAAGCACATTCGAACATGCTTATTTGAAAAATAACCTATAAAAGATTGATTATAAATACATTACAAAGGTATATTAAGAGGGCTTGATAGCTTTTAAGCGGCAACTATGATTGATTTTCACCTCCTATGGATAGCCTTCTTCAATTGTTTTATCATTAATTTTGCACTTGATAGTCGAGGAAAGGAGATAAAAAATATATAGAAAAAGCTTGTCTTTTAATAGAATTTATGTATCTTTGCATCCGATATTTGGACTAAAAAACGGAGTATAATTCCTTTTTTTAGTCAAAAAAACAGTAATATAAGGATGAATCATTATGTTTAAAAGGTTTACAAAACTTGAAGATACGGTCTCAGATAGCATATTTCTGTTTGGTGCACGTCAAACGGGGAAGACCACTCTAATAGGCGAGTTGTTCCCTAATGCACCAAGGTACGACTTACTCGATTCTGTCACATTCGAACGCTTGCAACGCAACCCGTCCCTTCTCCGTCAGGAGTTGGAAATATTGCCATCGAACACACTCGTCGTAATCGACGAGATTCAGCAGATACCGATTTTGCTGAATGAGGTTCACTGGCTGATAGTAAACAAGAATCTTAAATTCGTACTCAGCGGTTCCAGTGCTCGTAAGTTAAAACGTAGTGGTGCAAATATGCTTGGTGGTCGTGCATTGAGAAACAACCTATTCCCATTGGTGAGTTGTGAAATAAATGACTTCGACCTTATGCGTGCCATACATAACGGAATGATTCCTCGTCATTATCTTGCTCCTAATGTCAACGTGCTGTGGCGAAGAATGCAAGCATACATCACCGTATATCTCAAAGAAGAGATAAAGGCGGAGGCTTTGGTCAGAAATTTGGCTACATTCAACAGATTCCTTGAAGTAGCTGCCATGACCGACGGTGAAATGGTCGTGTGGAAAAACATTGCACAGGATTGCGGCATCGACTCCAAAACTGTGAAAGAATATTTCTCTATTCTCGAAGAGACACTCGTTGGTTATCTGATTCCTGCCTATACTCGGAAAGTGAAACGGGACATCAGACAGTCTCCTCGCTTTTACTATTTTGACCTTTGCATTCCGAATTATCTTCTCGGCAGAAAGCACATGCAACCTGGTACTTCCGACTTCGGGCATGCGTTTGAGCATTTGATGATTCAGGAAATTGTGGCTTATCTCGGCTACCACTATGTCGACGGAGGTCTGTCCTATTGGCATACTTATTCCGAACTTGAGGTGGATGCCATCATAGGCGACGCTCTTGTTGCCATAGAATTCAAGTCAAGCAAGGAGGTTCAACTAAGGCACCTTGGCGGACTTAAAGCTTTTAAGGAAGAGCATCCCGACTGCCGCTGCATTGTTGTTTCTATGGACGAAAGACAACGCCTATTGCAAGGCTTCGAAATTATCCCTGCTAATGATTTCCTACGCATGTTGTGGAACGACGAAATTGTCAATCCTGAAATGCTCTAATCATCAGCTTCTCCTTATTTATTATTTGTAGCGTAGCTTCCTACGGCTGGTAAAAATAATCACTCGATGGGTGCGACATATGGGATATTAAGGTGTATAATGCTTCGAACAGCCTGTAAAAATAAGCATATTCAAACATGCTTATTTGAAAAATCACCTATAAAAGATTGATTATAAATATATTACATAAGTACAATAAGAGGGCATATATAAAATAGTGGCTATTATATCGGAGAGACTGAAGTTACACATATTTTGTGGAATGTCGTAATGAGTCCTGATGATGATATCAGGTATTGGCCTTATAGAGGTCATTATAAACCTGTAGAGGATTGCGCCTATGAAGATTGTGAGTATTTTATAGAAAAACTTAATGAATTATTTTCAGGTAAATTGAACGGGATGAAGTTTGCTATGCCTACCGAAGCACAATGGGAGTATGCTGCTCGAGGAGGTAAATATAGCCGTGGTTATAAATACTCCGGAAGTAATAATATAGATGAAGTGGCTTGGTATGATGTTTCTAGTTCCGGAACACATCCTGTAGCACGAAAGCAGCCAAATGAATTAGGACTCTATGATATGAGTGGAAATGTAGGTGAGTGGTGCAGTGATTGGTATGGTAGCTATAGTTCTTCTTCTCAGACTAATCCAAAAGGTCCTAAAAGAGAAACACATCATGTGCAACGAGGTGGTTACTTTTATGAAGAAGATGAATATTGTCGGGTATCTTCTCGTGAAGAAGGATATTTAATGAGTTATAGGGATTATTTTGGCTTCCGCATTGTGCTCGTCCCGTAGTTTATCAATATGCAATGGATGTTGATGTTTCTCATTAACCTTTCTTTGCTCTTTGTTTATCTTCGGTAAGTCTTTTTATTTTCGCCAAATTGCCAAACGAAATCGCGCCAAATTACCAAATGAAATCGCGCCAAATTACTGGAATATGCTCTGTAATAAGGTTTTATATGGTAGCTTTCGCAGTGTTCACTGAGTATAAATGTTTCGCCCTCAAATAGGCTCCGATAGCAGTTTTGGTACTATCTTGTTCCTTGTAAATTACCGCATGCAAGCCAAACTTCCGCACTTTGCGATATTTTGGTACTATCTTGTTCATAGTAAATTACCTCTCGGATAATAGCTCGGCAGAAGTCCGTTTATCTCCCTCTCCCCAATTACCTCCGAAGTCGCAGTTTCCTCTGCGATTTTGTCAGCATCACTCCCCTTTTTTTACATAATTTCATCGTTTTGTAGCCTTTTTTTGTTTTAATTTTAATACTAATCCCCTTTTATCGCCGAAAAAATATCATCTTTTTTTAATGAGTTTACATTTATTAAATAGTTGTAAATTAAAGACTTTTCGTTTTTGTGATTTTCTAAAACGTAAAAAATAGAAAAATATTGCCTCCTCAGTTCTCCTATCTTGAAAAAAGTATTAAATTTGCATTGGTAATTTCTTTAATATATAATTGTAATGTGATTGAAGCAAGGGCAAGATTTTTTTGCCCTCGTTGTGGCATAAATTATTATTCGGAAATTCCAATATTATTTATTGTATTGTTGTGTGCTGCTGTGAGTAATTCACGGTAGTCTTTTCGCGTATGTTGAACAAATTTTTCTAACACGAAAAAAATGATATTATGTTATTAGGAAACAAACTAAAAAGTATTTTGATGGTTGTCGTCCTTATGTCTTTGACTTCTATGGCGATGGCTCAAAAAGTTACGGTACAAGGTACGGTGACTGACCATAATGGTGAAACCGTTATCGGTGCTGCAATCCAAGAAAAAGGTACTACAAATGGTACGGTAACCGACTTCGATGGAAAATACACCATTCAAGTGCAAAAAGGTGCCACTTTGGTATTCAGCTACATCGGTTATATCACCGAAGAATTTGTTGCTAATTCCGACCAAACTTACAACCTCGTTATGAAAGAAGATACATATACTCTTCAAGAGGTGGTGGCTGTCGGTTACGGCTCTCAAACCAAAAAAGAGATCACAGGTTCTATTGCCAGTGTAAAATCAGAATCCTTTAACAAGGGCGTGAATGCAAACCCTATGGGTCTTATTCAAGGTAAAGTTGCCGGTCTTACAATTATCAAAAACGGCGGTGACGACCCTGCTCAAAATAGCTACGACGTCCAACTCCGTGGTGTCGGCTCCCTAAGCGGTTCTGCTACTCCTCTCTACGTTATCGACGGTGTTCCGGGCGGTGACCTCTCTTCCGTTCTCCCTTCCGATATCGAGTCTATCGACGTTCTTAAAGATGGTTCTGCCGCCGCTATTTATGGTACGCGTGCAAACGCCGGCGTTATCCTCATCACTACTCGCCGCGGATCTAAAGACGGTAAATTCCACGCAGAATACAACGGTACAGTTTCTACAGGCGTTATTGCCGACGCTCCTAAAGTGTTGAATGCTCAACAATATCGCGAACTTATGGTGGCTAAAGGCCTCGGCGTTGACTATGGTGCTGATACCGACTGGATGAAGGCTATAACTCGTACCCCGGTAAGCCATACTCATAACGTATCTATCTCCGGCGGTAATGAGAATTTCAACTTCCGCGCTTCCGGTGGTTATCGCGGCTTACAAGGTGTTGCCCTAAAATCAAACTACGAAGAGTTAAACGGTAGATTCGCCGCTAACCAAAAGGCTTTCAATAAACGCCTCGAAATTGCTTACGATTTCTCTTATACTACTTCCGTAAAAGAATGGGCTAATTACGACAACTTCAACCAAGCTGTTCGTTCAAACCCTACTATGCCTATCAAATCCGATGACCCTAAATTCGAACAATACGGCGGTTACTTCGAGTCTGACAACTTCTACACTCGTAACCCTGTTTCAGATATCGAACAAACTACTAACAACCAAAAGGACCAAGCTATTATAGGTAGTGTAAGAGCTACTCTTAATATTATCGACGGTCTTAAATTCTCTACTTTCTATTCTATACAAAACAAAACCGTTTGGAATGGTAAATATCAAAAGAGTACACTTCGCGAAGTTGCCGGTAAAAACGGTGTCGCAAACCAATCTTACGCCGCTTATACTCAACAAGTGGTAGAGAATACTCTCCAATATTTCGACCAATGGGGTGCCCATAGCTTCCAAGCTATGATCGGTCAAAGCTACCAAACAGAGCTTAACCAAGCTTTCGCTATGCAAAATACCGACTTCCCTATCGACGACCTTCTTTATAATAATATGGGTCTCGGTCAAAGCCTTAAAAATCCTGTCGGCGATAACCTCCAAATGAGCTCAAGCAAATACAAAGATAAACTCGCTTCTTTCTTTGCACGTGTAATGTACAACTACGACCAACGCTACTTTATCAGTGCTTCCGTTCGTTTCGAAGGCTCTTCTAAATTCGGTAAAGAAGCTAGCAAAACTCTCGGTCGCTGGGGTGTATTCCCTTCTGTTTCTGCAAGCTGGAATATCGCAGGCGAAGAGTTTATGGCTAAATACGATAACCTCGACGATATGAAACTCCGTTTCGGTTACGGTGTTACAGGTAATATGCCTGGCGTTTCTTATCTCTACCTTATGACGGTTGGTGCCGGTGGCGACTATATCTTCAGTAATGGTCAATTTATCCAACCTTGGGGCCCTACTTCAAACGTTAACCCTACTATCCGCTGGGAAGAGAAACACGAGTTCAACCTCGGTTACGATTTCGCTACTTTCAAAAATCGTTTCACCGGTTCCCTCGACCTCTATTTCCGTAATACTACCGACCTCCTCTATGAATACGACGTTCCTATGCCTCCTTATCCTTACGGAAAAAGATGGGATAACTACGGTCAAATATATAACTATGGTGTAGAACTCCAATTAAACGGTACCCCTATCCGTACTAAAAATTGGAACTGGGATATCAGCTTTAATGCCGCTTGGAACCAAAATAAAGTGGTTCGTATCACAGGCGAACAATACGGTACAGAAGGCGTTGAGTCTTACGTGAATACCGGCTACATCTCTTCCGGCGATGGTGAAACGGGTAGCTACACTATGCGTCTCGCCGAAGGTCAACCTATTGGTAACTTCTACGGTTATAAATTCTATACTATCGACGAAAACGGCGATTGGATTTTCTCAACCCCTGCTGGCGGTTTCACCAAAACCCCTACCGAGTCCGACCGTATGATTATCGGTAACGCTCAACCTTACGTTACTTTCGGCCTTAGCACTACTCTTACTTACAAAGAGTTCGACCTCGGCCTTAACTTCAGAGGTCAAATCGGTGGTCTTATCTTCAACGAAACCAGATACTTCTACGAGAATACCCGCGGCGTTGAAAACTGCTTGCAATCTGCTTTCGAAGGCGAAGCTGCTAAACTTACAAATTGGATCATTTCCGGTTCTGATAAGGCTTCTATCCGCCGCTTCTCAGATTTCTACCTCGAGAACGCTTCTTACTTCAAACTCAACGACCTTACTATCGGTTATACTCCTAAACTCGGTGAGAAATTCTCTAAATGGATTAACTATATCAGAGTATACTTCACCGCTCAAAACTTATTCACTATCACCGGTTATACCGGCCACGACCCTGCTGCTGTAAGTATGTCTGGTCTTACTCCTGGCTTCGACGGTCGTTCTTATTACCCAACTCAAAGAGGATTTAACCTCGGTCTTCAATTTAAATTCTAATGGATAAAGGAGTATTATTATGAAATTTAAAAATATATTCTTAAGCCTCGCTGTAATAGCTACAGCTGTAATGCCTTCTTGTACCGACCTCGAACCGGAAATTTATACCGACGTCTTGAAGGATAACTATTTTACTACTACTGAGCAATTCAGTACTCTTATCGCCAACGCTTACTCTAATCTCGCAGGCGAATACGGTTACGTATACCGCGAAGGTTATTGGTCTATGCAAGAATATACCTCCGACGAGGTTGTAGTCCCTACTCGTGGTACCGACTGGTTTGATAACGGTGTGCCTATGGCTATGCATAAACACACTTGGGAGGAGAATACCCGCGATATCAACAACGGTTGGAGCTTTGCTTACGGTGGTGTTGCTAAATGTAATAACGTAATTAATAATATCTACGAAATCGCCGGTGACGACGAATCCGTGTATACCGACGTGCAAAAATCAGGTATCGCCGAGGCTCGTACTCTCCGCGCTTTCTACCACCTCCTTGCTATGGACCTCTACGGTAACGTATCTATCGACGATAACGGCGAGAAAATGGAACTCAAACAATATACTCGTAAAGAGGTATTTGAGTGGATAGAAAGCCAACTCCTCGAGTGCATCCCTAAACTCGATAATAATGTTCGCTACGGCTCAATGACTCGCCCTGTCGCTTTCATGATTCTCGCTAAAATGTACCTCAACGCCGAAGTATATACCGGTACTGCTCGTTGGGAAGAGTGCGCCGCTTATTGCGATAGCATCATCAATGGCGGTTATGGATACGTTATTAATAACGACTATTTCTCTGCTTTCAAGAAAGATAATGTAGGTAACCCTGAAATTATTTTCCCTATCGTTTTCGATGCTACTTATGCTAACGGTAATATGTTCCACCTTATGACGTTGCACTATGTACATCAAAAAGTTTACGGCTTTACTACCGAAACTTGGAACGGCCCTTGTACTCTCGAGTCTTTCTATAATAAATACGCCGATAATGACGCCCGTAAAGCTCAATGGTTTGTTGGTCCGATAGAGAAAGATGGTAAAGTACTTACTTACACAAATGATGCTCTTAAAGACGCTCCTGCTATTATTGTTCCTCAAGTGACTACACTTCAAGACCCTACAGCTGCTAATACTTTCGAGGGCGCTCGCTTCGTGAAATTCGAAATCGAACCGGGTATTGATCACCATGCAAATAGCGATTTCCCTATCTATCGCTATGCCGACGTTCTCCTCATGAAAGCCGAAGCCCTTATGCGTATCAATGGTGGAAGCGCTACTGCTGAGGCTCTTAGCCTCGTTAATGAAGTGCATAGCCGCGCCGGTCTTAAAGATTATACCGCTGCAGAACTTACTTTAGACGAGCTCCTTAATGAGCGCGGTCGCGAACTCGCTTGGGAGGGCCACCGCCGTCAAGACCTTATCCGCTTCGGTAAATTCCATACCGGCGGTTGGGAATTCATCGACGCACACTCTACTAATCGTAATATTTTCCCTATCCCTCAATGGGTGCTCGATGCAAACCCTGGCGTTTATACTCAAAATAATTGGAAATAACTTACTTTATTAATTTTTTAAATTATATTCATTATGAAAAAATTTGCATTTTTTGCTGCTGCTTTAGCAGCTGTATCAGTGCTTTTCACAGCCTGTCCTCCTGAACCTCCAACCCCTCCTACAAACATCGTTTACGATGGTTTCTATGTTATCGGTGAGGCTACTAACGTGCCTACTTTAACTTCTGAAGGTGCTGACCTCAGCGTTATGTCTCCTGGTTATAACGAAAACGCTTCTAACGAACTTCGTGATGGTCTCTACGAGAAATATATCGCCCTCGAAGGTGGCAAACCTTTCAGCCTCGTTCTTAAAGAAGGTGCTACTGAAACAAACTATGGTGCTACTCTTAGTGAAGTAAACCTCGCTAACGCAGAAGGTGGTAATGTTCGCGACCAACCTAATATCACTATCCTTCGTGGTGTTATGACCGAAAATACTACTATGCAAGTTGCAGAATCAGGCCTTTATCATATCGTTCTCGACCTTAATAAAGACAATAAACTTGCCGACAAATCTATCATCGTTGCTCCTGTTACTTGGGGTGTTCGTGGTGGTATGAACAGCTGGGGATTCACTGCTATGGAAAAACCTACTTTCAACAAAACTAGCATGACTTACACTGTTAAACTCGATGAAACTGCTACAGGTGAATGGAAATTCGCTTATGGTCACGGTTGGAAAATCGAGCTTAACGAAGTTGCAGACCCTACTGCTGATAACGACGAAAGATTTATCAAAGCTAATACTAACTTAGGTGCCGGCGCTAAAGAAGGCGAACTTATGCCTGGTGGTGGTAACCTCCCTCTTAACCCTGGTAAAGACGTTACTATTACTTTGACTTGGAATCTTAAAGGCGGTAATATCGGTGAAAGCTTCTCTTACGAAGTTACTTACGGTCAAGTTATTGTTGAAGATCCTGCTACTTTCGTAGTTGGTTTCTCCGGCGATGCTTTCGCTACTGAATCTGAATGGTGCGAACCTGTAGAAGGCATTACTTTAGCTCAATACAACGCTGAACTCTCTAATGTAGACGCTACTACTCTCGACGGTACTTATGTTTATACTATCGACGAAATCGACTTCCTCGAAGGTAAACAATTCAAATATCGTTTCAACGGCGCTTGGTTAGGCTGGGGAGAATTCACTATTACCGGTGATACTGATAACTTTACTGACGCTAGTGGTAACATTGGTGTTACTACAGGTAAAGTTTACAAAGCTACTATCACTGTTGTTTGGGCTGGCGGTAAAGCTACTTCTCACACAGTTAATTTAGTTGAAAATATCTAATTTTTTAATAATAAATGTATTGGAGGTGTGCCATTCGTGGTGCACCTCTTTTTTAATATGGCTTCTCTATATATCCATATCCCCTTTTGTAAGCAGAAATGTATATACTGCGATTTTCTCTCAGGTACTAACCACTCCTTGATGTCCGCTTATGTCGATGCCCTCATTAAAGAAATGGATAGGTATCCCGACTTCTTTAACGACGATCCTATTCATACTATCTATTTCGGTGGCGGTACACCATCGCTTTTACCTGCAAATCTGCTCGAAAAATTATTTGTCGCTATCCGTAATCATTGGAATATAGATGATGTTACAGAGGTTACACTCGAATGTAACCCCGAAAATATTACCCTTTCTTTTCTTGAACAATTAAAACAAATGCCGATAAATAGGCTGAGTATCGGTGTGCAGTCGCTCATTGACGACGAATTGAAGTGGCTCGGTAGATGCCATAACGCCGAAACGGCTATTAATGCCATCCGTCTCGCTCAACGTTCCGGTTTTGACAATATCTCTTGCGACCTTATATTTGCTCTCCCCGTGCAAACCATCAGCTCTTTGTTTTATTCTCTCAAACAGCTTATCAGCCTCAATATACAGCATATTTCCGTCTATTCTTTGATGTTTGAAGAGGGTAGTAAAATCACTAAACTTATGCAAAAAGGCGATTTGCTTCCTCTTGATGAAAATATCTCTGCCGAGATGTATGCCGTAGTAACTAATGTGCTGAAAAATAATGGTTTCGTTCATTACGAAATATCTAATTACGCCCGCCCCGGTTTTCGCTCTAAGCATAATTCCGGATACTGGAATGGCGTGCGATACCTCGGTCTTGGTGCTTCCGCTCACTCGTTCAACGGAAACACTCGTTTTTATAATATCCCTCACACTATTAAGTACATTAATGCCATAAATAATGAACAACCTGTGGCTACTGTCGAAATCCTTACCGATGCCGAAAAGTTTAACGACTTCGTATTCACTGCTTTACGTACTTCGGATGGCATCGATTTAAATGAATTGTCCCTCCGTTTCGGTCCCGAAAAATACAATTATATTCTATCCATCGCTCAAAAGTATATCGAAGCCGGTAATATCTCCATCACTTTTTCTGCCGGTAATCCCTCCCGATTAAAACTTACCGATGCAGGTGTTTATATCTCCGATTACATCATTAGCGATTTTATGTTGGTAGAATAATTTGTTTGTTATATCATATACACTTTATTGTTTTTTTATCTACCTTTGCATTGTGATTTTTAGACCTTAATTTTTATGCCTTCTACGAAAAACCCATTAATCCGAATTGAATATCTGGATAGCTTGCTCTCTAATAGATATCACAATTATTCTCTCGACGACCTTACTAATAAGGTAAACGAAAAATTGGCTTCTATAGGGGCACAACCCGTCACTCGTCGTACTATCGAATATGACGTTTCTTTCTTAGAATCCGAACCTTTTTATGTTGATATAGAAAAATATAAAATCGACTTTCAGTCGTCTACAGGCAAAGTGCGCGTCAAACAATGCCTCCGATACAAGAAAAAAGGCTTCTCTATCTTTAATCACGACTTGTCTGCTGACGAACGTTATATCCTTACCGAAGCTCTCTCTTACCTCGGTCAGTTCGATGGTCTACCAAATTTCAATTCCCTCGAAGCCCTTAAAATAAAATACGACGATAAGCCTTTTAAAAAGATAATGCTGCTCGATAAAAATGAGCTTGATATGACTACCCATTTCGCAGAAATATTTACTGCTATCTCACAGCAGCAAGTCATTACTCTTTATTATAAAGGCTTTAATCGTACCAGAAAAACTAAGTATATCCTTCATCCATACCTGCTTAAGGAATATAACCGCCGTTGGTATCTGCTTGCATTAACCGATGATACTAACGAAATTAAGGTCTTCGGTCTCGACCGTATCGTGGATATCTCTATCTGTAACAAAGATTATATCCCTTGTAACGAAGATATCTACGAGTGGTTTGATGATATTGTGGGAATTACTAATTATACAAATGATGAAGCTGTGCATATCAGCTTTTGGGTTAGCGATAAAGATACAAATTATATAAAAACACGCCCTATTCACGCATCTCAAGTCTTTCATCATGCCGCTACCGAAAAAAAATTTAGAGAAGTATTCCCGCAGTTCGAAGGCGGTGCTTTTTTCTCTATTACTTGTAAACGTAACTACGAATTAATTCAAGAATTAACCTCTTATGGCGCCGATCTTGTTGTCCTTTCTCCGCAATTTATTGTAGATGAGGTGATTGGATATATAGATAAGATGAATGAAAAATATCAATTTCTACGAAAATAGGTTTCGTGCTTAGGGCGTAACTTTGCATTCGAATCAACGAAACTATTGTTGCATATTCTTACTCACGAAATATTATATGCGATATATTATATCTTATATAATATTTTGCAGACCAAACAAAGTAGTACATTCAATTTATTTGAAGTTTCTTTGATTCAATGTGAATTACTTTATAAATAGCGCAGATACATTCTGCGCTTATTTTTTGCTTTTCAGCCTCGCGCATTACATGATTTAGCACCTTGGCAAATCTATCTTCTTGATGAATCTCAATGCCGTGTTCCGCTTTGTATTTGCCTATCTGTTCCGAAAGATGCATCCTTTTTGCCAAGATACTCACTATCTCTTCGTCGATGTTATCAATCTTTTTTCTTAATATTTCGAGTTCCTCTTTCCCTGCATTTTTCATCACTTTCTTTTTTATATTTGTGTCGTTTCCTTTTCTGTTTTGATTTACAAAGATACTACTTTTTTTATTACCCGCTCATCCATTCGGTGTGCGAGTATTTTGTAGTATGTAGTTCCTCTTTGGTATTTCCTTTTTATTTGCTACCTTTGCAATATGTATTAAAATGTTATAATTGATTGATAATTAGCTTGATTATTAACGGTTTTTCAACTCTTGTGAATGAAAGTATGTATAGCGGAAAAGCCCTCTGTGGCTCGGGAAATTGCTGCTGTTGTTGGTGCTAATGAGCGTAAAAACGGATATTTAGAAGGTAATGGATACCAAGTTACTTGGACTTTCGGCCATCTTTGTACGCTCAAAGAGCCGGGCGATTACACTGATGCTTGGAAGGCTTGGTCTGTGGCTTCTTTACCTATTATCCCTCGCCCTTTTAAAATTAAACTCATTGATATTGAGTCTTATAAAAATCAATTTGCAGTTATTGAGAGTCTATTCTCTAATGCAGATGAAATTATAAATTGTGGTGATGCCGGTCAAGAGGGAGAGCTGATTCAGCGATGGGTGATGCACCAAGCAAAAGCTTCGTGCCCGGTAAAGCGCCTCTGGATTTCTTCTCTCACCGAAGATGCTATCAAAGAGGGCTTTAATTCTTTACGCCCCGCTGCCGACTTCGATAACCTCTATATAGCCGGTCTCGCAAGGGCTATTGGCGATTGGCTCCTCGGTATCAATGCCACTCGCATCTATACTCTCCGTTGCTCCTCTTCATCTGCAAATTCCGTTATCTCTATCGGTAGAGTACAAACTCCTACTCTTGCCATTATAGTTAACCGTTATAAAGAAATTCAAAATTTTGTGCCAACCCCTTTTTGGGAACTGAAAACCATATATCGTAATGTGGTGTTTAATGCCCTGAACGGTAAATTTAATTCTATTGATAAGGCAGAGGAAATACTAAGTAAAATAGAAGATAATCCTCTTACTATTACTTCCATAACAGAGAAGAAGGGCGTAGAAAATGCTCCCAAGTTGTTTGACCTTACTTCGCTCCAAGTAGAGTGCAACAAGAAGTTTTCATTCTCTGCTGACGAAACCCTTAAGTTGATCCAATCGCTTTATGAAAAGAAATTTACTACTTATCCCCGTGTCGATACATCTTATTTGAGCGATGACCTCTATCCAAAAATCCCGACTATCCTTAAGGGGCTTCACGGATATGAACATCTATCTAACCCTATTTTAGATAAGAAGTTACCTAAATCGAAGAGAGTTTTCGATAATAGTAAAGTTACCGACCACCATGCCATTATCCCTACCGGGTATCAAAAGGGGTCGCTTACTGATGACGAACGTAAAGTGTATAACCTTGTTGTTCTGCATTTTATTGCTAATTTCTACCCCGAGGCTAAAATACTTACTACTACCGTGCTGGCGGATGTCGATGGCGTGAACTTTAAAGCTACGGGTAAACAGATTCAATCCCCGGGTTGGCGCGTGGTTTTCAATAACTTAAATAGCGACAACTCCGCCAATGCTACAGAAGCCGAACTCAATGCTGCCGATGATACCGACGATAAACCAAAAGAGCAAGTACTGCCAAAATTCACAGAGGGTGAGAAAGGTCCTCACACCCCTCAGGTGCTGCAAAAAACTACTACTCCTCCAAAATATTATACCGAGGCTACTTTGCTTCGTGCTATGGAAACCGCCGGTAAATTTGTCGATAATGAAGACCTTAGAGATGCGTTGAAAGAAAACGGTATCGGCCGCCCTTCTACTCGAGCTGCTATTATCGAAACGCTTTTTAAACGTAATTATATTGTTAAAGAAAAGAAAAATCTTATTCCTACCGAAAGAGGTATTCAACTCGTGGAGATGATTAATTACGATTTGCTGAAAAGTGCGGAACTCACCGGATTGTGGGAACGTAAATTACGGGATATTGAAAAGGGTAACTATAAAGCGGATGATTTTATTGCCGAATTGAAAAATATGGTCATCGACCTGGTTAACATGGTTAAGACCGATAATTCCTTAAAATCTCTCGCTACGGTAACTATTAATGATAAAAAAAGTGCTAAGGGTAAAAAGCCTTCCAGCCATCCGAATAGTGTAAAATCTGCTGTGAAAGTGGGAGACGTTTGTCCCCTTTGCAGAAAGGGTAGAATTATCAAAGGTAAAACAATGTTAGGGTGCGACAGATTTAGAGAGGGGTGCAATTTTCGCGCTCCATTATCACAGTCCGACGCTAACCCGTAATCTATTTTTTCCTATTCCTCACAGCTATGGGGTTCTTTCTGTTATTGTATAGGTTTTTCTGTGAAATATAAGTTACCCTCACCACCATGGGGTTCTTTCTGTTATTGTATAGGTTTTCTTTGCAATGTTCCTATCTATACGAAAATTGTTCGTTTCTTATTTTTGCTCCATATATGATGCCATTCCGTTTTTGACACACAATGATGAAATAATTATTGTTTTAAAACTATAGAGTTCGCTATTTATTCCTGTAATTAAGTTCAATTAGATATTTTAAGTAAATCCTGAGTCCGAGGTTTCTTTGTATAATAGCACAGTCTGTAAATCCTGTTAATTAATCTATTATCGGGAAAAAGAAACTGTTGGCAACCGAAGTCCATTATTTCTCAACTCGTTGATTAATCAATAATCGGAAAACCCTCGCTGTGCCAAGATTTAATTTCGCCGTTCTCTTCGTAAATCAAAAAGCCTTGTAAACCTTGCTCTTCAATGAGTTGCTTGGCACCCTCTAAACCGACTACCATACATGCTGTTGCCCATCCGTCGGCAATCATACAGTTTTCTGCAATGATGGTAGCACTTAATAACGAGTGCTTTACCGGCCATCCCGTTTTTGGATTAATAGTGTGTGAGTATTTAACCCCGTCTTCTATATAAAAGCGGCGGTAATTGCCACTTGTTGCCATTCCGCAATTGTCGAGTTCCGTAATCTTATAGATGTTTCTGTTTATAGCCAAACTGTCGTCTTCCGGTTCGTTAATGCCGATTCTCCATAATTTTCCCTTGCTGTTTTTTCCTAAAACTGTAATTTCACCACCTATCTCTACGCAGAAATCAGTGGCTCCGTTAGCTCGAAGGCTGTCGGCAACTACATCACATCCAAATCCTTTGGCTATCGCTCCGGCATCTATCTGCATACCCTCGGGTAATACGATGTAATTATCTATCCATGATATCTTGTTCCAACCAACGTATTGAAGCAGACTATCTACCATAGTAGAATCCAATTTACAACGGTTTTTGAATCCGAAGCCCCAAGCATTTACAAGAGGGGCTACCGTCATGTCAAAAGCTCCATCGCTGGCTTTGCTTATACTGCTTCCGGCTGCCCATACTTTGCGAAACAGACTATCGGTTTCTACAATCTCCCCTTTGTTGATTCTGTATAGCAAACTGTTTTTGTCGAACATAGAGAGTGATGAGTTTACATCGTCTAATGCATTATATATAGATGTGGTAAGGTCTTTGCCATCCGGATGGCAGTAAGTTACGTGAAATTCCGTGCCAAAAGCAAGCCCCTCTATCTGTTGGTAGCTTTTCTTGCTCGAAGATGTATTATAGAATAAGAAAAACACTGCTATACAGAGAAATAAGAAAGAAAATGCCAATCTCTTGTAATCTCTCCGTTTGCGCATCTTCGGTTTTTGTTCCATGCCTTTTTCGCTATTATTTATTTGTTGTGCTTTATCCGATGTCTGATTCTCTTTTGTCATAATTCTGTATTTTGTTAGTTATAATTCCCGTTGTCGGTTATCATTTTTTTCTTCTGCAAAGTTAGTAAAAATTCCAATATCCCGTTCTGCCCTAAATTCTGTATGTGAGGTTGACTGTAATTTAGTATAACTCCACTTGTAGGAGTAAAACCTGCATCGTTCTGTCTAAAATTCGGGATGATCGGTTGGCAGTATTTCTTGCTTCGAGTAAGTATGAAAGCAATAATTTCCGTGTTGCTTGGGATGTTCGGTTGGCAGTAATCCTTTATTCGAATAAGGATGAATAGCATTGCGCTTGATGTGCGGCATTATGACGTGAAATGTTTAGCCCCGAACTCTCTCAGCCGTGAAATGTTTGTGCTCAAAGCTATCCCTATCGCGAACTGTTGATCCCGAAGCTGTTTGTGCTCCAAACTATCACTGCCGCTAAATATCGCTGCCGCTAAATATCGCGCCACTAAATATCACTGCCGCTAAATATCGCTGTCGTGAGATGTAAATGCCGTGCAAAAACGATTACAAACAGCAGAATGCCATTTTATTGAACTATTTTGCTCCAATAGTAGCTGTAAATTCTCATAAACGAAACTTAAAGTTTAAAAAGCAGTACCTTTGCATCAAATTCTAACGGAAACATTTATGTGTAATATTTTAATTCTTTTTTAACGATGTATAGAATAATGATTGTTTTAGTAGCGGGTCATTCGGGTGCAAATACCGGTGCCGTTGGCGTGAATACAGCCCTTTATGGCAGATTGGATGAGGGGACGGAAACTATCTGGCTCAGAAATCGTGTGGCACAATTGCTCGTGGAGCGTTGGAACTGCTTCGTTCTCCTCGATGAGGATAAAGATAAACTTGCCGTTGTTATTCAGAAAATTAAAAGTGTAGTAAAAGAAAATGATGTTTGTATCGAGCTACATTTCAATTCAGCGAAAAATACTGAGGCTTGTGGCACCGAGGTTATCCTTTCTGATAACCCTACCGACGTAGAGGTGAGAATTGGTGTTCAACTCCTTAACGCTACTGCTAAGGCTCTCGGTACCGATATTCGTAGTATTAAAACCGAAAAACAAACGCCTCATCGCACTCTCGCTTTTACTCATTTGCCTTGTAATAGCGTTATCCTTGAGGTTTGCTTTTGTAGTAATTATTCCGACTCCGAAATCTATTTTCGTAATAGAGAGTTGCTCGCTGCTTCTCTCGCTAAGCAAATAGCCCTGATTTCAAAGCAGTTGACCGAATAATTCCTAAGTGTAAATCTCAATATCTTAATTATCGCAGATTCTTCTTGCTCATACTAAACTTTAAGTATAAATTTGCAGTGATATAATTTAATAATTAATTTAATTGGAAAACATTTATAATCAGCATTAAGAAAATCATGAAGACAATGAGTAAATCGGAAATCGCCCGAAAATTGGGCGTGTCACCTTCTACATTCAGAAGGTGGCTGGTTAATAACAGGAGTGAATTGGAGCGCCTTGGCAATCCTTACTACTCCAAGTTGATAAATCCCGCCGGCGTCAAGTATCTTTACGACTACTACGTAATTGATGACGACGATAAGTAGCGGGTAGTCTATTCTTCTTTAAATACATTGCGCCTCGATAGTGTACTTATAACTATCGAGGCGCACTTTTTTTTGTTTGAAATTGTCTGAATATAAAAAATGCACTCTAAAAGTTATCAAAACTTTTAGAGTGCATTGCTCATACTTTGGTTTTCACCATTACCGATTATGCATTAGCCATCTCTTTGTACTTACTTGCAAAGGCAGCTCCGTATGCGGTTTTGTATTTTCCGTTGCTCTTCTTGGCTACTTCTTCCCATTGTGCTTTAACTTCAGGGTCGGTTAAGTCGGCTCGTACAGCTGCCGCTACTTCGGCAAATAATTGTTGTTTGGCTTCCTGTGCCGCAGTGAATGGTCCTTTGTATGCATTCATCTCCCAAGCGTGGATATTGCCGTAGCGGTTGGAGAACACGATTTTGTCTTTCTTTGACAATTTACCTGACATACCATTTACTAAAGATACTGAATCGATTTTCATAATAATTAATGTTTAAAGGTTTATAAATGTTTTTCTTTTGCGGATAATCTTTACTGCCACATAAATTACTCCGCCGGTAATTAAGAGGCAGACAAATGCGTTAATAGTGCATTTGATTTTTTGCCATAAGGGCAATCGTTGTTTTGCGCTGTTTTTGGTTGCCGCTTTTTCATATACCTTCACTGTGTCGCACTTCGTTATCGTAGTACTTGTGCTTGGAAGATAGATAGTGTCGTGCATAACCCCCATTTTCGTACTCAGCATTCCGAGCGAATCGAGTGTCATTGTCAATGTGGCATTTTTACTTGTCAAGGTATTTATCTGCTTGATATATACCTTACCCATACTGTCGCATTGCAATTGTGCCTTTACTAAGGCGGAGTCGGGTGGTAGAAAAACGGGTGTCATTGTGGTCACGCTCTCTTCTTTGGCATATGATGCTCGCGTGGCGGTGTGCCGTGTCGCGCATGATACCGTTAGCAGTATCGTTAAAAGAAGTACCCCTCTTTTCATTGTTTCAATATTTTTGTGAATTCGTTTGTCCCCATTAAGTGGTTTTGCTTCGTCTTTTGTCGCTACAAATTGTTTCCGAATTGCACTGCAAAGGTACGACTTCCTCAAAGGGGCTCGGCTCGCTTCCGCTTTTATCCGGCTTATTGCGCCCATAAATGACTTTATTAAATCGTATTTAAGCTCTTTTGAACGATAACCCTTTATCCGTATTATTGCTTTAAACATCAGAAATGGACTTTTTTGCTCGTTTTCCGCTCGTGCTGCTTTAAAATTATCTGCATTTTGATACGAGTAATCAAGAATATTGCTTATCTTTGTAGTCGAATTTATTTTGCTCCCGAATGATAATTCATTGACGCAAGCATCATTTTTTTTTATAATATCGGATTTTTGTCCTTCATTAAATGACTCGGTTGCAAGTGATATAATTATGATTTATGGGACTTTGTATTTTATAACCCCTTAATATTTATTTAATTATGAATGCTGAAAATTGTCCTTTCAAATGTAATGAAGAGATTAGAACTCAGGGTGATAACCTTTTTAATCAAATCAAAGATGGTAAGAAAATTTCTCAAGAAGATTACGAGTTGATGTTCAACTACATCTATGGCTTTTATTTCGACATGGATTGTGCCAAGAAAAAAATGGATATCGACGCTATTATGTCTCTCCCGGGAAAATATGCCGCTGCAGATAGCTTTATTGCCGTTATTAGAAGCGTGATTCAAGGTGAAGATAGTGAGTATGAAAAGTTTGATGATACCCGCTCTAAATTGTGTAATAGTCTTATCGAATTTATCAAGGAGATAGATGGCGATGATGACGACGAAGATGATGAGGAAGAAGTTGAGGAATAGTAAGTTTGTGATTTTTTTGACTGAAAAATAATTTTGTTTATTCAATAATTAATTATACCTTTGCATCACGATTTTTAAGGTCGTGATGCAATTTTATTATTGAGAATTTAAGCATTATTTGTCTTTATATAAGATGGCTTTGCGAAAGAATAATATTTATAAATTGGCACGTGCGTTACTGGTTCTGCCTCTTATCTTGCTCATATTCGTTGCATTTATCAATGCATCACAATGTGAGTATAAGGGTAGTGTGGTGCCTGATTCTGCCGATTATGAGCTCTTTTTTATCTCTCCTCAGCCATTATCCAATTTAGTCTCTTTCCAAAAAAACAATACTGTTACCGTTTTCGCTCAATTCTTCGGAGTTGATAACTCGGGTGCCGGAAGCTTGTCTTGCACTCTGAATGAGGCGAAAAACTACTATAAAAGAATCTTCTTTCGCCTGAGGGCAGATAGAATTAATTCTATTGTTCGTGTCGCAAACAGGTATTACATCTTCGCACTCAACCGAATGCGAAATTAGCCTTTTATGTTTTTAATATCTTTTTTTACTCCGAAATACTGATTATTCCGGAGTAAGTCGTCGTTATTGTGCTGCTGTTAGCCTATGCACAAGTCATAAGCGTATTCAACAATTTTGTGTTGGAGTCAGTAGCGCCTTCACGGAGTAGCTCTAACGAAAGGGTAGAATTCTTAGAAGCTGATAGACCTCGAGTCTTTACTACCTTCAAGGAGTAGCTGTAACGACTGTAATATTCTATTTATTAAATGATTAAACAATTAAAAACATAAAATACATTAACAATGAAAACTTCAACTTTATCAGATACCTTGTTATCAAACGTAAACAATAATATTACCCGTAGAAAAACAATTTTAACTTTGCTCATTTCAGCCCTATACTTATCTATATCAATTGCCTCATTTGTCTTTTTGATGGTATACGATTTTGGAACCAACAACGAAATGAAATTTTATATTTCGTTTATCATGGTGGCTTTCCTTATTATTGCCGTTTTGCAATTCCTTTTTGGTAAACGTCAATACTATTATTTGCCGGATAATACTCCTTTGAAAGCGCAGGTTTTCTATTTCGATACCACATCCGAAAAATTGTTCGACGCTATTAAAAATAAGAATACAAATTACCTAAAATCTGTTTATACTGATATTGACCGTGGTGTGAAATTGGAAATGGCTTATACCGATAATTATTCATTAGCTATCTGTCAAGCTTATAAATATGTTCCTTATGAGTTCGTTCCCGATTCTGATATTATTAACCTTTCTAATGAGGAAGTGGATTTATTATTAAAAGTGTAAGAGTTGTCTCTGTTGTCTCGTAATTGAATGTAATTCTTTTTTTCTGATAATTTAGATAATATTACCACGTAATCTCTTTGTAGTATGGTAGAGTACTACAAAGAGATTTTTTTATGTGTTAAAAATGATGTCGAGATGTAAAATACTCGCTTATATTTATGGTAGGTTTAAAAAAATATTTTAACTTTGCCTTTGTAAATGGCATGCTTTGCTTCCTTGCCGTTTCGCATATAACGAACTTTAATAATATAATAAATATGAAACGTTTATCTTTTATTGTCTTGTTTACTTTAGTGGCAATGTTGCTTATGCCGAATTTAATGGCGCAAACTGTACAAGAAGTTAAAACGATTAAAAATTTCTCTCGCAGTAATTATGAGGTTCCTGCCTTCTCTAATCGCTATTTTATGGTGGATAAATTGTCGGATGGCTCGTTTGTTATCACTCCTTATGAGAGAAAAAAATATCTGTTGTTGCCAGTGAATGATGCTGCTCCGTTTTCCGTTCTGAAATTTCGCGATTACGAAAAGGTTGTCTTTTCGATTGATATGCACCTTACAAATACCGATAATTACTATTATGTGCCTGTTGATTTGGAGCAATATAGAGATTATAAAGAGTTTAAAGTGATATTTAGTTCCGTTACGGAGAACGACCTCTTTTGGAAATATCTCAAAGCTGCCGATGATTTGTCGGAAGTGGCTACTGCCAACTATCTTCTGCATCACTCTTTGAATAATGAGTGGAACGGTCGCCTGCTTTCGCTTTTTTATCGTGATGGCAAGTATCATCTTTATTATCAGACAAGTAAGTATGGTAATACTTCACAACATATTTCGGTTGGTCACTCCGTGAGCAATGACCTTTTCTCTTGGCAGAGTCAGCCATTATTGATGCCTTTCGATAATAAGTTTTATGCCAACGGTATTGCCGCTTTCTCTTTTAAGGGCTATATGAATAACTATTTATCAATGTTGTTTTCAGCATCTGATGGTGGAACAAAATCTTTCCCTTTCTTTGCTCAATGTACTGAAAATGGTAATAATATACAAGATATTGTAGATGCTCATGTGCCTAATGACGGCATCTTGCGCCTCTTTAAGGTTATCAGAAAGCCTAATGGCAAGAACTTTATTCTTGTTGCTGCCGATGAAAGCAAAATTTGTTTCTATTCTTCCGAAAATCTCTTCGATTGGGAGCCTTATTCTTGTTTCGAAAACCCGCTCTTTAAGTCTGCTCCAATAGAAAATGTCGACTTGGTTTCGCTCCCGGTTGCCAATGCTGCTACAAGCAAGTGGGTGATGATTGTTTCGCTTAAACGCACCGATAATATCGCATCTACAGTATATTATATGGTGGGCGACTTTAACGGAAAGGATTTTATCCCGGCTTCAGGAAATAGTGAGTTCTTAAAATTCGATGATGGTGCTTCTCTCTCTCTGTTGAAGACGTTGGATGGCGAAGGTGCCGATAATTCCATTGCACTCGGTTGGCTCGATAATTCCGTTGATAAAAAGCTGTCGGGTATTGCCGATTTTAATAATGCTTGTACACTCCCTCTACATCTTTTCCTCTATGAAAAAGAGGGTAAATATATGCTCGGTGCCAACCCGCTTCCTCTGCCGAATAAAGTAAAGAATACAAAGGCTGATGTTGCTTTTAAATCTAAAAAAATTAAAGATCAACTTGTACTGGATAAATTCGTAAAGAGTGATGCTAATGCTTACGATATTAATTTCTCCCTCCAAAAAGCTGATTCTAAAATGCTTGAATTTAGACTATACAACAGCTTTAACGAGATAATTATTTTCAACTTTGATATGGTGAGAAATCAACTTGTCGTTGACCGTGTTAAGAGTGGCGTCAAAGCATTCGAGAGTTTTGCTCAACAAGATGATCCCGTACAATTCGATTTCGATAAGCTCGCGGACGTTCGTATCGTTATTGATAATAAAATAATGGAGATTTATATTAACGGCGGTAGATGCGTGGCTACTTATGATATCAATACTATACACCCTTTTGAGAATGCAATGTTTATTTCTCGTGACGGAAAAAGTATAGTTAAAAACTTATCTATTAACGCATTAAAGCGCTGATTGGCTATTGCTTGACGTGGGCTCGACCTATGTGTATTACTGTAGTTCTACAGAGTTAATGCTCTTTTTATTGAATAGATACCTAAAACAAGAAAATTTATTTATAAATCTTGGTGTGTATTTAAATTATTATTACCTTTGCTAATGATATTATAAACACAAAAAATTGATGAAGAGATTTTTATTTTTTGTATTTCTGCTGTTTGTCTGTTTTCGGATTTCTTCCCAAACAATATCCGAGGCAGAGGCGTTCTTTAATAATGGTAATTATCAAGAAGCATTGGATGTCTATAATGTTCTTTTGAATCATAGTCCTAACGACCTGATGCTAAAGTATCGAAAAGCTCGTTGTTGTATAAATTTGCATCGATACGATGAGGCACAGCCACTGTTGGAAGAGGCGGAGAGACGTAAATTCGTTAAGGCGGATTATTACTTGTACGACGTTTATTTCAATCAATATAAATTTCAAGAGGCTATAGATATAATGCAAAAATATATCGCCCAACGTGGCGAAACTATAGAGAATCTCGAAGAGTGTAAAGAAAAAATCAGGAAAGCCGAAATGGGCGCGGATATGCTCTCCCGCGTGGAGAATATCGCTATTGTCGACAGCGTAAAAATCGCTAAAACGCACTTCCTCGAGAGCTATCGCTTGCCTAAGGAGTTAGGTACGCTATCTTTTTATAGTAATATGTCGTCTTTTGAATTCGGAATGGGGATACCTCATCGCTCCGGCACGGAAGACCCCCATTATGTTACTCTCAGTGCTATGGGCTATGATTTGCCTAAGTTGCCGAAACTCAATCAGTCTGCCGTGGTGTTTACCTCCGGGCGTCAAGACAAACGTATCTTCCCGCAGATAGACGAAAATGGCAATATCCACCTCTGCATCTCTTATAAATTGTACGATGGATGGAGCCATGCCGCCATACTTTCTACCGTTATTAACTCCGATGCCGATGAAAATTATCCCTTCGAAATGGCTGATGGCGTTACTCTCTATTTCGCTTCTAATGGTGAGAATTCTCTCGGTGGTTATGACATATTTATGAGCAGATATAATGGTGAAAGCTATTCCAAACCTCTGAATATAGGTATGCCTTTTAACTCTCCGGATAACGATTACATGCTCGTTATAGATGAAATGGCAGGTGTGGGTTGGTTCGCTACCGACCGCCGTCAGCATCCCGATACCGTGGTGGTGTACGAGTTTGTTCCTAACGAAAAACGACTGTTGCTGAAAACCGAAGACCCCGATTATCGCCGTAGAGTGGCTCAATTGAAAATATCGCGTAAAGCACACTTTAATAACGTGGTGGAAAAAACCGAGGTGGAGAAGGTGCAGCAAAATAAAAATGAAATAAACTTCCGAGTAAACGATGGTATTATCTATACTCAACTCTCCGATTTCCAGAGTGAAGATGCTAAGGCTCTGTACCTTAAGTTGGTAGAGGTGGATAAGCGATACCAAACACTGCGAATTTTGCTCGAAGGCAAACGCCGTGAATACGCTTTTGCCGAGTCGTATAAAGATAAAGAAGTTATCCGTGCCGAAGTACTGCAGATAGAGTCGGAAGTACGTAGGTATGCCGCCCTTGTGGATGAATACATCTTGCAAGTACGCCGTGCCGAGATTAATACAATTATTAATAAATAGTATATGGATATATTAGTTGTCGTCTTATTTATTGCTATTGCAATAATATTATTTTTGATAGAGGTGTTCCTTATTCCGGGTGTCTCTATCGCCGGTATTATCGGTGCCGCTTTCGGTATCGGTGGTGTGGTGTATGCCTTTATGGTGGTGGGTACAAAAGCCGGTATCATTACACTCGCTATCGGATTAGTATTGTTTTCCCTGTTTGCTTACCTTATCATTAAAGGTAAAGTGTTGGACAAACTGTCTCTACAAAAAAGCCTCGAAGAAACGGAAGTGTTTAACGATGCTTCTGCACTTAGTGTTGGTCAATGCGGTAAAACCCTGTCACGCCTTGCCCCTATGGGAAAAATTGTTGTCGATGGCAAAATTTATGAGGCTCGCTGCCTCGACGCTCTCGTCGACCCCGGTACGGATGTGGAAATAACGAATATCGAGGGCACATCTATTACCGTTAAAGTAGTAAAACCTTGATAGATAATAGTGTGTATAGTAAATAACTTTAAAATATTATATTATGTTTTCAACTTTGTTTATAATTGCAGGCTTGGTGTTGATAGTGCTTTTCTTATGCCTATTTTTCTACTATGTGCCTTTCCTATTATGGTTGTCTGCCAAAGTATCAGGCGTAAAAATTTCTTTGATACAACTCTTCTTGATGAGAATTCGTAAAGTTCCACCATCAATTATCGTAAATGCAATGATAGAGGCTCACAAAGCCGGTTTGAGTAATATTACAAGAGACGAACTCGAAGCTCACTATCTTGCAGGCGGTCACGTAGTTCGCGTTGTTCATGCTCTCGTTTCCGCTGCCAAAGCAAATATCGACCTCTCTTTTAAAACCGCTACAGGTATAGATTTGGCCGGCCGTGATGTGTTTGAAGCTGTGCAAATGAGTGTAAATCCAAAAGTTATCGATACGCCGGTGGTTTCTTCCGTTGCTCGCGACGGTATCCAATTATTGGCTAAAGCTCGTGTAACCGTCCGTGCTAATATCAAACAACTCGTCGGTGGTGCAGGCGAAGAGACTATCCTTGCTCGTGTAGGTGAAGGTATTGTGTCTTCTATCGGCTCCAGTGAAACTCATAAATTGGTGCTTGAAAATCCGGATTCCATCTCTAAACTCGTGCTTAGCCGCGGTCTTGATGCAGGTACTGCTTTCGAAATCTTATCTATCGATATCGCCGATGTAGATGTTGGTAAAAATATCGGTGCTACCCTTCAAATCGACCAAGCAAATGCTGACAAAAATATTGCACAAGCTCGCGCAGAAGAGCGTAGAGCTATGGCTATCGCCCTCGAACAAGAGATGAAAGCTAAAGCCCAAGAGGCTCGCGCTCGTGTAATAGAAGCCGAAGCCGAAGTGCCTAAAGCTATGGCTCAAGCCTTTATTAACGGTAACCTTGGTATTATGGATTACTACAGAATGAAGAATATTGAAGCTGATACTCATATGAGAGATTCAATAGCTAAACCGGGAGGTGAAAAACCTTCTAATGTAAAGAAATAATATCTATTCTATTTTTATAATATATGGGTAATGTCAGGCTTCTACAAAGTTTGATGTTACCCTTTTGTTTTTTCTTCGATATGAGCTATATTAAATACGACAGATTACTCCTTACCAACCTTGAGAAATCTCTCGATAAGGAGATGCTTCGCTCTAATGATAATGGCGCTTATTCCAGTACTACGATAATCGATTGTAATACACGTAAATATCACGGTCTGCTCGTGGTGCCGGTGCCTCAGATAGATGCGGATAACCATGTGCTTCTCTCTTCTTGCGATGAAACTGTGATACAGCACGGCGCGGAATTTAATCTCGGCTTGCATAAGTACGATAGCAATTTCTACGTGCCTCGTGGCCATAAATACCTACGAGAGTTCGAATTCGACTCCATAGCTACTTCGCTTTACCGCATCGGTGGTGTGATATTGAAAAAAGAGAGAATCTTCGTTCAAAACGATAATCGCGTCCTTATCTGCTATACCGTGTTGGATGCTCAATCTTCGATAATATTACGCTTAAAACCTTTCTTGGCTTTTCGTAATGTAAATGCCCTTACCTATAAGAATAATGTGGCAAATACTAACGTTACCGAGCAGGAAAACGGAGTATCTCTTTGCCTTTATACCGGATACCCAAACTTGGTAATGCAGTTTAACAAGCAATGTAAATGGGTTAATAATCCTGATTGGTATCTTGGTATTGAGTATGCCAAAGAGCAAGAGCGTGGCTACGATTATAAAGAGGACCTTTTCGTGCCGGGCTGGTTCGATGTGACTTTAAAGAAGGGTGAGGTGCTTATTTTCTCCGCGGCTACAGAGCCTATGTACCCTCGTATGCTTAAGCGCGTTTTCGATACCGAAAAAGCGTCTCGCTCGTTTCGTACTTCTTTCCTCCAAAGCCTTAAAATCTCTGCTAACCAATTCGTTATCAAACGTGATGGCGGACAATATATTATTGCCGGATATCCATGGTTTAAATGTCGTGCTCGCGACGAATTTATCTCCCTGCCCGGCGTGACTTTATACTCTGATAACGAAACCCTTTTCCATAGTATTATGAAAAAGGCTCTTGTCGCTGTAAATGAGTTTATTAGCGATAAGCAAAATACCACCTCTCTTATCGAAATCGACTCGCCCGATGCACTACTTTGGTTTATTGCTACAATACAGAAATATGCTCTTAAATGTGGTATTGATAAGGCTGTCGAGAAATATTCGGATGTGGTATTCGGTATATTGTCGTTTATTCGAAAGCATAAACATCCAAATCTATTCTGCCACGATCAAGGCTTGCTATACACAAATGGACGACAAGTGCCTGTGTCATGGATGAATGCCGTTGAAAACGGATTGCCTATAGTGCCTCGCTCCGGTTACCTTGTAGAAATTAATGCTCTTTGGTATAATGCTCTAAAATTTGCAGCCGAAATGGCTATGGCTTCAGGAGCAGAAAATCAAGCAGATCTATATAATTACCAGGCGGAAATGACGGCGCGCTCTTTTAATACCACTTTCTGGAACGGCTCTTATCTTTACGACTTCGTAGATGATGAATATTCAGATAAAGAGGTGCGCCCTAATATGATTTTTGCAGTCTCTCTCCCTTATTCTCCTCTCGATAAGAAACAGCAAAAGACGGTAGTCGACATCATCACTCGCGAATTGTTGACTCCTAAGGGTTTGCGGAGCTTGAGCCCTAAAAGCGGTATGTACCGCCCGGAATATATAGGTGGCCAGCTTGAGCGAGATAGAAATTATCATAACGGACCGGTATGGCCTTGGATAAATGCCTCTTTTGTAGAAGCTTATTATAAAGTATATCACAATAGTGGCATCTCCTTCCTCCGTAGATTGATGGCTGGTGTAGAACAAGAGATGAATACCTTAACTATCGGTACTCTCAGTGAGTTGTACGATGGTAACCCGCCTTTCCGCGGTCATGGCGCAATGAGTTTCGCCATGTCGGTAGCAGAAAATTTACGCGCAATGGCGCTCCTCTCTGAATATGAACAGAGGTAGTATTTTGTAACAATTATAAAATCTGATATATGAAAGCATTAATGTTCGGATGGGAGTTTCCCCCTCATATCCTCGGCGGTCTTGGTACTGCCAGTTATGGCCTTACAAGAGGAATGAGTCTTCAACCCGATATGGAGATTACTTTTGTGATTCCCAAGCCGTGGGGTGATGAAGATACCTCGTTCCTTAATATCATAGGGGCTAACTCCGTTCCTGTAGTCTGGAAAAATGTCGATTGGAATTTTGTTAACGAACAACTCGCCGGTCGCCTCGACCCGAATACATATTTTAAATTTCGTGATGGCATTAAATACGATTTTACACGTATAGGTACTAATGCCCTTGGTTGCATAGAATTTTCCGGACGTTACCCCGATAATCTTCTCGAAGAAATATCCAATTACGAGGCTGTGGCTAGCGTACTTGCTCATTCACTCGATTTCGATATAATTCACTCACATGATTGGCTTACTTATCCGGCAGGTATTTTTGCTAAGAATATCTCCGGGAAACCCCTTGTAATACACGTACATGCTACCGATTACGACCGGAGCCGCGGTCAGGTGAACCCCGATGTGTACCGTATCGAAAAAGAGGGTATGGATAGAGCTGACCATATTATTACCGTTTCGAACCTTACTCGCAACACCGTAATAGAAAAGTATCATCAAAACCCCGATAAAGTTACTACCGTACATAATGCAGTAGAACCACTATCTTTTGTAAATGAATTACATAAGTCAGAAAGAGAAGATAAGATAATCACTTTTCTCGGAAGAATAACGATGCAAAAAGGGCCCGAATATTTTGTAGAAGTGGCGGCAAAGGTGCTCCAAAATACCGATGGCGTGCAATTCGTAATGGCAGGTAGCGGTGATATGATGAACCAAATGGTGCGACTTGCCGCACAAAAAGGTATTTCGGATAAATTCCATTTTACAGGCTTCCTTAAAGGGCGTCAAGTGTACGAAATGCTCGCCGAAAGCGATGTGTATATGATGCCTTCCGTTTCTGAACCTTTCGGTATCTCTCCACTCGAAGCTATGCAATGCGGTACCCCTTCTATAATATCCAAACAGAGCGGGTGCGCCGAAATACTTAACCATGCCCTGAAAACAGATTATTGGGATATCGACGCAATGGCAGATTATATCCATGCTATTGTTAAATATCCTGCCCTTTATAAAACCCTGCGTGTAGAAGGTATTAATGAAATTAATAATATACGTTGGGAATATGCAGGACAAAAAGTGCGTAATATTTACGATAAAGTTTTGCTTAATTATTAACCTTTCTATTCTCACTATTATGAAAACCATAAACTTCTGCTTTAGAGTACATCAAAGATATAATCTAAAACAATATCGCTTTTTTGAAATCGGTAACGACCATTATTATTACGATGATTACGAAGACGAAATGTCCGTTACCACAGCCGCAAATCAAATATATTTAGAGGCTAATAACCTGCTCTTAAATATGATAAAAGATTTTAACGGCCGCTTTAAAGTCTCTTTTATCATCTCAGGTTTGGCTCTCGACCAATTGGAAAAATTTGCTCCCGAAGTAATCGATAGCTTTAAAGCCCTTGCTAAAACCGATAATGTAGAGTTCATCGCTACTCCTTATGCTCATTCTCTCGCGTCTTTATACGACGATGATGAATTTGCTCGACAACTTAAGCTACAGTCTGATAAAATTTACGACCTCTTTGGTAAACGTCCTTCTACTTTAGCTAATACATCATTGATATATAGTGATGAAATTGCTGCAAAAGTGGCTAAATTAGGCTATAAAAATATTATTATCGAAGAGACAAAACATGTTATGGGCTGGAAGAGTCCGCATTATATATATCACTCTGCAGTAAATCCGAAAATCAAGCTCCTTGTGCGTGATAATAAACTCAGTGATGATATTAATTTCCGTTTTTCTCAAGGTAGCTGGCATGAATATCCACTTACTGCAGATAAATTTATGTCGTGGATTGCAAACTCTCCTAAGGAAGAAGAGGTGTACAATATATGTATGGGATATGAAGCCCTCGGAAAATTAAATGTCAAGTCTTCCGGAATATTCGATTTCTTCCGTAAATTGCCGGAATATGCTATCGAAAATAATATTACATTCTCAACCCCTTCTAAAACTGTAGAAACATTCAAATCAATAGATGCCCTCTCTGCAGTTTATCCTATTTCGTGGACCGATGAAGAAAAGGATGTTAGTGCCTGGTGCGGTAATGAGTTACAAAACGAAGCTCTTTCTAAATTGTATTCGCTCTCGGAGAGGGTCAATCTTTGTAATGACCTTTCAATAAAAATGGATTGGCAATGCCTTCAAGATTCTTACCACTTCTTTTTTATGACTACCAAACATTATTCTAATGGTAGGATTTTTGCTCAACAAGTGCCTTACGATACTCCATATGATGCGTTTATTAATTATATGAATGTACTTAGCGATTTTATAGAGAGAGTAAAATCGCAATTCCCAACAAATATTGAGGACGAAGAACTCAATTCTCTATTAAAGACTATTAATTATCAAAATGCCAAAATAGAAGAGCTCGAACGTAAATTAAAGAATAAAACCAAGAAGGCTTAAAGCCGACTGTTTTTTATATTTAACAAGCACTTTTTCGGATGATAAAGATTTACTTTTTTACCGAAAAGGTGCTTGTTGGTTGTTTTTTAACACTATAATGCCTTTGTAAGTGAATTTTGGTATGTATCAAGATGGTGATGACGTTTATTACGCTTTAAATAAATTAGATAATAATAGCGATTTGATGTCAAGATATACTATTGTTGTTTACAAAGATGATGAAATGGTATTAAGCATAAATGGATATACAAAAGGTGTAGTTGTAAACAATGGTGTTGTTTATTCCTTAATAGGGCGCGGTACGACTTCCGTTTTTTATGAAAATGACAGACAAATATATGCCATTTCTCAAGATAAAACTGAGTGTGAGGGTATTGTTTATTTTGGTGATTAATGTTTTGTCATTAGTTATTTGCTACTATTTGTAAATACGTTTTCTTAATATTTAAGCACTTTTTCTGCAGAGAAATAATCATCTTTCTACCGAAAAAGTGCTTTTTTGTGTGATAAAAGTCGCTGTATTTGGCTTGTGTTCATAAATTTCTTCTTTGCAAACTGCTGAACTATACGATGTTTTGAATAAAGTTTAGCATGAGAGAAATTTTTCTTCTTTTTCCCTTGTTTATTTGCAAAAAGGTTGTACCTTTGCATCGGGTAAGTCCTACACGACCAGCTCCCTTTGAACTCCCCCAGGGTTTGATCGCAGCAAGGGTAGAAGGTCGTAGCGGTGCGATGTAGATCGCTTACCTGTTTTGCCTCTTTAGCTCAGTTGGCCAGAGCACGTGATTTGTAATCTCGGGGTCGTTGGTTCGAATCCGACAAGAGGCTCGAAAAGAATTACCAATTGGTAATTCTTTTTTTTTGTATATCGTTCTCCCTTTTTTCTTTAATTCAAAAGTTTTGTGTAACATATTTTATGTGTACATTTTTAGTCTTGAACCATTACTATTCTCTCCATATTTCTGATATCGAAGATGCCATTGTACGACCATATGCCAATCAAGTTGTAACTCTCGACATATTGATTTGATTGTTTCTCCGCAGAGAATGCGACTGACTATATTCAACCGTTCTTCATAATTATGATGTTTATACATAATGCACCCCTAAAGTTTTGTGTCTAACTTTTTGGGTGCACTTCATCAAGGTGTGCGCGCTTTTTCTGTGTTGAAATTTTTATCTAAATATATTTTGTTTATTGATTTTTTTTTTACATTTGCATGTCGTAAAATTTAGATTTGTTCAAGTCTATTCGAGCTGATGTTTTATATATTGGTTGTTAGTATTTAACTTGTTGTGATATAATAATTTAATTGTAATTATATTAGTTCGTAGGCAGTATAAATCTTATTATTTACTCAACTAAAATATTTGTTAAACATTAAATTTTTTAGCCCTATGAAAAAACTACTTTTTATTATTTGTTCGGTATGTGCATTTATCTTTACATCTTGTCATTATAAATGTAGTAAATCTTTATTTGATTATGTGCCGAAGTCTTATTTTTCTCAATATTTTCCGGTTGAAGGTACTGAAGTAAAATATCATAATAATGCTTTTGATACTATTACTTTTATCACGGGAAAGCCAAGTTTAATATGGTATGATGATATTGAAAATAACGGCGTTAATACTTTTGAAAATGCAAAGGGAATGATGGACTACAAGATGTCAAATGTAGACGATGCCCTCTATTTTAATATTTATATTACCGGATATTTACATACAAAAGAACAAATTACTGTTTGTCAATATACTTGTCATATTAATGACTCTATTTATATTGATTATTGCGATTCTTTGTACTGCCACCCAACAGAGCTTGTTCAAAAATGCTTAGGTGATAACATAGTTATTTTAAATAATAGTGGTGATTTGGTTTTTGAAATCCGACAAAATGTTGGAGTTGTTAAATTCTTCAATAAGAATGAATATTGGTTTTTAGTAGAATAAATGCTTTTTTGATGTGAAATAATAGAAAAGAAAGAGACTGCCTAAATCACTTAGACAGTCTCTTTCTTTTACTATAAGTTCAAATTAAATTATTTATTTGCAGCTTCGAAGTCTTGCATACATTTTACAAGAGCTTGTACTGACTCAAGTGGACATGCATTGTAGATAGATGCACGGAAACCACCTACTGAGCGGTGACCTTTAATACCTACCATACCACGCTCTTTTGCAAATGCCATAAAGTCAGCCTCTTTATCTTTGTATTGCTCTGCCATTACAAAGCATACGTTCATGATAGAACGGTCTTCTTTTGCAGCTGTGCCTACAAACATAGAGTTACGGTCGATTTCATTGTAAAGAAGTGTAGCTTTTTCTACATTCAATTTGTTCATAGCTTCTACACCACCGAGTTTCTTAACCCATTTCAATGTTTCGTGCATTACGAAAATAGGGAATACAGGAGGAGTGTTGAACATAGAGATGTTACGCTCTTCTTCTGATGCGTGTGTAGCGAAATTTACCATTGTTTGTAATGGACGGTTGATTTTGCCAAGAAGGTCACGACGGATGATAACAAATGTTACACCGGCAGGGCCTACGTTCTTTTGTGCACCACCATAGATAAGGGCATATTTGCTTACGTCTACAGGGCGGCTCATGATATCTGATGACATGTCGGCTACCAAGTTGATTGGGCAATCCATATCATAACGGATTTCTGTACCGTAGATAGTGTTATTTGTTGTGATGTGGAAATAATCTGCATCTGTTGGGATTACATAGTTCTTTGGAATATAAGAATATGTCTTGTCTTCTGATGATGCTACGATTTCTACTTCACCATAGAATTTTGCCTCTTTGGCTGCTTTCTTTGCCCATACACCTGTTTGAAGATAAGCGGCTTTTTTCTCTAATAAGTTGGCTGGTACAGTGAAGAATTGTGTTGATGCACCACCACCGAGGAATAATATCTCGTAATTCTCTGGGATGTTAAGAAGCTCACGCCATAAGTCACGTGTCTCTTTCATTATTCTTTCCCATCCCGGTGTACGGTGTGAAATTTCCAAAATACCAATACCTGTTCCGTCAAAATCACGGATGGCTTCAATTGCAGATTCTACTGCTTCGCGAGGAAGTACGCATGGTCCTGCGTTGAAATTGTGCATTTTCATAATAGTAATGCTAGTTAAGTTGTTATTATTTAGTTATTTATATTTTTATGCTGTGCTTTATTTTTACGCACCAAAGGTAGTTATTTAATTATTATTGAACAAATTTTTTTGTCTCTTTTTTTAATTATATATGCCGATGCTTTTTCCTTTGCCTTCCTGCTTCTTTTTTACTTAAATAGTATCTTGAAGGCTTCGTCGACTTTTGATGCTCCGAGTATCTCTATTTTGTATTTCTTCTTATCTATCATTCCGCTGTTGAAGTCCGGAATAATTATTCTTTTAAAGCCTAATTTTTCCGCTTCGCTGATGCGTTGATCTACTCGCATTACCGGTCGGATTTCTCCACTTAAGCCTACTTCTCCAGTCATACATATGTTACTTGGTATCGCTAAATCCAAGTTGCTGGATAATACCGATGATATTACTGCGAGGTCTATTGCGGGGTCGTTGACGCGTAGTCCTCCTGCGATATTTAGGAATACGTCTTTTTGGGGCAATTTAAATCCTGCCCGTTTTTCTAATACTGCCAAGAGCATATTCATCCTGCGTATGTCGAAGCCTGTTGCACTGCGCTGTGGTACTCCATATGCCGACGTGCTTACCAGGGCTTGTACTTCTATCAAAAACGGCCGGATACCCTCTATCGTTGCTGATACGGCAACGCCACTAAGCTCCATATCGGTATGGCTTAGAAGCATTTCGCTCGGATTGGTCACTTCTCTCAGCCCGCTACTTTGCATCTCATAAATGGCTATCTCATCTGTGCTGCCAAAGCGGTTTTTATGCGCTCGTAATATGCGGTACATATAGTTGCGGTCGCCCTCGAATTGTAGTACCGTGTCTACTATGTGCTCTAATATTTTTGGTCCTGCAATGCTGCCTTCTTTAGTGATATGACCGATAACTATTACCGGGGTATTTGTCTCTTTCGCAAATTTTAATAGCGATGCGGAGCATTCTCTCACTTGTGTTAAGGTGCCACTACTTTGTTCTATCGTTGTGGTCGATATGGTTTGTATCGAGTCTACAATAAGCAAGTCAGGCTCTATTTCTTTTATTTGGGTAAAAATATTTTCTAATACCGTGTCGCTGTAGATGTAGCATTCACTTTGCATCTCTCCGATGCGTTCGGCTCGTAATTTCAGCTGAGTAGCACTCTCTTCTCCACTGGCATAGAGTATCTTCTTTCCTTTCATACCTAATGCTACTTGTAGTATGAGGGTGGATTTGCCTATGCCGGGTTCGCCACCTATTAGCACCATACTGCCGGGTACTATTCCGCCTCCCAATACTCTGTTAAGCTCTCCGTTGCCGGTATCAAGTCTTGGTAGATGTTCTGTTTTTATCTGACTGACTAGTTGGGGCTTGCGCTCTTCTTGTAATTGCTTGTGATGCGTGTAACTTCGTGTGGTGTCGGGCTTTACGGTATATTCTACTATGCTGTTCCAAGCTCCGCAAACAGGGCATTTCCCATAGGCTTGCGGGAAATCCGCTCCGCACTCTTTACATAAATATGTGGTCTTGCTTTTTGCCATTGTTTTATCGTTTCCAGAAAGATGGTGAGAATAATAATAGTATAGTAAATAATTCTAAACGGCCTAATAACATTAAGAACGACATATACCATTTTGCTGCTGCAGGTAGCATATAGTAGTTGCCTGCAGGACCTTGTGCTCCGAGTCCCGGTCCTGCATTATCCAATGCCGTAAGTGATACGCCTATCGCTTCGTTAAGCGGTAGACCGAAGAGCGAAAATATTATTATTGATAATAATGCTATTATAATGTATATTGAGATGAATGCATATATGTTTGCTACTATATTGTCGTGTACTATGCGTCGATTGATGCGTACCGGCATTATGGCTTTCGGGTGCATTATCCTCTTGAATTCATAAAAAATATTTTTTCCGATGATATGTAGTCGTATGAGTTTTATACCTCCGGATGTGGATCCGGCAGAGGCTCCGGTGCAGAGCAATAGTGTAATCAAAAACCATAATACACTCGGCCATAGCAAGTAATCTTCCGTGGCAAAGCCCGTCGTGGTCATAATAGATACTACGTGAAATAGCGAACTGCGGAAGTTGCTCTCTATCGATGCTAAATTTGTACTATGCCTATATACGCACAGTCCGATGCCGATGATAGCCGCAAATACAGCTATTGCTATCAAATATACCCTGAGCTCTTCGTCTTTAAAGAATTTCTTTATACTCTTTTGGCTGAAACTGGTATAGATTAAAGAGAAATTTATACCTGCTATTATCATACCGATGATGATGGTATAATGAATGAGAGGCGACGACCAATAGCCTATAGAAGCTTGTTTTGTGGAGTATCCGCCCGATGACAATGTTGTAAGTGAGTGGCAAATAGCATCGAATGGAGTCATTCCGAAAAGGAAGAGTAATACGCCGATGATAATGGTGAGTATGAGGTAGATAATCCACAGACGCCGTGCGGTGTCGGCAATACGAGGCCTCAATTTGTCGTGAGTCGGTCCAGGTGCTTCGGCTGAGTAAATCTGCATGCCCGCTCCGAAAAGGGGTAGTATTGCCAATGATAATACCATGATTCCCATACCGCCTAACCATTGTGTGAGGCTACGCCAAAACAAGAGCCCGTGGGGTAGCGATTCTATGTCGTTTAAAATGCTGGCTCCTGTTGTTGTAAAGCCGGACATGGTTTCGAAAAACGCGTTCGTTATGGATGGTATGTATTTGCTTAATACGAAGGGTAACATCCCGAAGAAGGAGAATACTATCCATACAAAACTCACTAAGAGATAACCTGCTCTGGAATCGATCTGTTTCCCCGTCTTGTCGCCCAATAATATCCAAGCACCTCCGATGATGGCTGTTATTATCGACGACTCCAATAACGCTCTGAAGTCGTCTTCATGGTAATAAAATGATACGGCGGTAGCTGTAAGCATAAAAAATGCTTCTACTAAAAGCAGTATGCCGAGCATACGTAGTACCATTCGCCAATTGAAATTCTTTATCATCGTTTAGTTGTTGAAATATTTTGCTATTTTCAATAATTCGTTTGAGCGGCAGAATAGCACCACGTGGTCGGATGGTAATATCATAGTGTCGCCGTTGACTACATATCCTTTGCCATCGCGTACTATTCCTCCGATGTTTACATCGTGTGGCAACCTAAGGTCTTTAACTTTATGGCGTGTAATTTTATCTCCCGGTTTTACAATAAATTCCACTACTACGGCGTCGGAATAGGTTAGGCACTGCACATCGTTGGCGTCATCATCGAGGGTTTGTTGGTAGATGTGTGATGCCGCAATGAGTTTTTTATTTATTATTGTGCCTATGTCTAAGTTATCTGCCAAATCGATATAGTCGATATTCTCTACTTCGGCAATAGTCTTCTTAATGCCGAGGCGTTTGGCGGCAAGGCAAGCGAGTACGTTGGTCTCTGAATTGCCGGTGATGGCAATAAAGGCATCCGCTTCTTCTATACCTTCGTCTTTCAGTAAATCTATATTTCTTCCATCGCCATGAATTATCAATGTGTCGGTTCTGTCAGCGAGTTCATAACACTTGTTTTTGTCGCTTTCAATAATTTTTACGTTGATGTGGCTCGGGAGGTATTGTACTGTTTTAAGGGCGATGCTCGACCCACCCATTATTATGATATTCTTAATGTCGAAATAGGTTTTTCCGGCATCTTCTTTTACAAATTCCAAATTGGTTTTTGCACATATAAAGTATACCAAATCGTTTGCTAAAATTTCGTCGTTACCACCCGGGATGATTGTCTCGTTGTGGCGCTTAATGGCTACGATGCGGTATTTTTCGTGGTTAAAAAAGCCACTTTTAAATTGTTTGTTGATGATGCAGGCGTTGTTACGTACTTTGATACATACCAATATCAATGCTTCGTTACAAAAGGTGCGATATTCTCGTATCCAATTTCTACGCAGCGATTGTACTATCTCGCTGGCGGCGAGCATCTCCGGATAAACGAGGATGTCGATGCCTAATGCCTTGAATATCTCTTTGTTTTTTGGAAGTAAATATTCGTAATTGTTTATCCGAGCCAATATTTTTTTTGCTCCCAATTGTGAAGCCAATATGCCGGAATTGATGTTTATGCTCTCTTCCGGGGTTACTGCTATGAAGAGGTCGCAGTCTTTTACTCCGCATAGCATCAGGTCTTTTATTGATGTCGGAGAACCCTGGTGTGTGAGCATGTCATAATTGGAGTCAAGGTCTTGCAAATGTTCTTCATCGCTGTCCATTATCAATATCTCATGATTCTCGTTCGACAGCATTTTGGCTACATGCCTACCTACTTCTCCGGCTCCTACTATGATTATTTTCATTGTATGTTAATGTTTTTTATCTTTTGGAATATTCCTTCGCTGTCTATCTCTAACATGCGGTACAACTCAGGTTGAGTTCCATGCTCGATAAATGCGTCGGGTAACCCCATCTTATATACTTTTTTACCTTTATATCCTTTGTCTAATAGCCAATCTTCTATGGCACTGCCTATACCACCAATTATAGTGCCATCTTCTATTGTTATTATATTGTCGTATTTGTCTGCAATTGCTTTAAGCAGTTCTTCATCGATAGGTTTGGCAAAGCGCAAATCGTAGAGGCCTGCATTGATGCCCAATTCTTTATCTGCTCGTTCAATAGCTTTTTGTGCTTGATATAATAGCGGACCGACTCCGACTATGGCAATCTCTTTACCTTCGATAAGCATTTCTCCTTTGCCGGTTTCTATATGTTGCATCTCGTTGTGCCAATCCACCAATATGCCTTTACCGCGAGGGTATCGTATTATGTATGGTCCGGTTTCGTTGACGGCAGTGTACATCATGTTGCGTAAAATATGCTCGTTTCGCGGTACGGCAATGGTGAGGTTAGGAATACAACGAAACATTGCTATGTCGAATTGCCCTTGGTGTGTTGCTCCATCGCTTCCTACAAGTCCTGCCCTGTCGAGACACATTATCACGTGTAAATTTTGCAGTGCAACGTCGTGAATAACATTGTCATAAGCTCTTTGCATGAATGACGAGTAGATGTTGCAGAAAGGTATCATGCCCTCTTTTGCCAGTCCTGCTGAGAATGTGACGGCATGCCCCTCGGCGATGCCCACATCGAAAGTGCGCTCGGGCATCTCTTGCATCATGATGTTCATAGAGCATCCTGATGGCATTGCCGGAGTAATACCTACTATCTTGTCGTTGGTTTTTGCCAATTCTAAAAGGGTATTGCCGAAAACGGTTTGAAATAGAGGTGGCTCGCCTTCGGTAGAGGCTTTGATGCGCTCCCCGGTAGAGGCGTTGTATTTTCCCGGCGCATGCCATGTGGTAACCTCTTCTTCCGCAGGCTTATAACCCTTGCCTTTTTTAGTTATAATATGCAGTACTTTCGGACCTTTATAATCTTTTATCTCGTTGAGTACTTGTACCATCCATTGCACATCGTGCCCATCTATAGGGCCGAAATAGCGTATGTTAAGACCCTCGAAAATATTATTGCTGTTCGACCCGGAGCGTAATCCTTTCAAAGTATTGCCAAGGCGTATTGTGGATTTATGCTTGTTATCGTCCATAATACCCATTTTACGCAGCATATGGTAAGCCTTGAATCTCAACTTGTTGTAAGTGGGGTTAAAATGCAAGTTGGTAAGGTATTGATTAAATCCTCCACGTATCGGGTCTATTGCCATGTTGTTGTCGTTGAGGATGATAAGTAGGTTGTTGTCGTTGGTCGATGCATTGTTGAGACCTTCGAAAGCCAAACCGCCCGTTAATGCACCATCTCCAATCACTGCAATTATGTGGCGGTCTTCTTCCCCTTTAAGTTTTGCAGCTATCGACATTCCCAACGCTGCTGATATGGAAGTTGACGAGTGACCGGTGCCGAAAGCATCGTATTCGCTCTCTTTTGGAGTAGGAAAGCCACACAACCCCTTGAATTTTCGGTTGGTATTGAATTGTTTCCTCCTGCCGGTAAGTATTTTGTGTGCATAAGCCTGATGCCCTACGTCCCATATCATCTTATCGTACGGGGCATTAAATACGTAATGTAAAGCTACCGTTAATTCTATTACTCCCAGGTTAGCTCCGAGATGACCGGGAGTGTCTGCCAATTGCTCTATGATAAAATTACGTAATTCATCGCATATTTCCGGTAATTCCGCTGTTGTATGTCGTTTTAAATCTGATGGAAAGTCAATGTTTTCCAATAGTTTATATTCCATTATTATAACGAAGTTATTATATTTTCCAATTTGCAAATATACTATTTTTTTTGCAATGGATTCTAATCTTACATTCTATTTATTTTTGAAAAATATCTTGTAAATACTTTTGTGATTGGAAAAATTGTTGTACCTTTGCAAAAATAATCATCGGATATGATTGACTCATCCTCTAATAAAGGCAATGCAATTGATGGTGGACTCATTAAAGCCATCGTAGAAAAGAATGCTCATCTCACTAAAGAGAATGAAAGCCTTAAAAATGAAATAGATAGATTGAATTTAGAGGTGGCGGAATTAAAAGAAAAACTCAATCAATCTTCCATTGATTATGAGTCGTTGGACAACAAATACCAAAATCTGAAAATGGCAAAAGTTATCGGTTGGGACCAAAATAGTAAGAAAATTGCCATTGATAAGATTCGTGGTATGGTGCGTGAAATTGATTATTGCATCTCTTTTTTAAAAAATAAATAAATACACTTTTGATGTATGGCAGACGATAAGTTTAATATTACCATCAAATTGTACGATAAGGTGTATCAATTTAATATTAATAGAGACGAAGAGGAAGCTTTTCGTAGAGCTCAAGCGATTTTGAATGAGAGGCTTCGGCTTTATTATTCCACTTTGGAAAATAATATCAGTGAAGGCGATTTAAGTCGCTCTGAAATATTACTTTTAGTAGCTTACGAATTTGCAGTGGAATATTCAAAAGGAGTTATCTCCAATGAATCTATTAATAAGCTTTTAGAGGATGTAATTAATAAATAACATACGATAATTCACGGCTTTGCCGTATAAAACATATAACTCACGCACTTTTTTCTTATCCGCTTATTATGCGGTATAAGACGAAAAGTGCTTTTTTTATTAATCATTTAAGAATCTGATATATAATGGATTATTTAGTAGTTATTCTTGCTGTTGTAGGCCTTCTACTGGGTTGCGGAGTAGGGTATTTTATTACTATCTTCGTGCTTAAAAGTAGAGTGGCGGAAAAAATTAAAGAAGCAGAAGAGCAAGGCGAAAATTTGAAGAAAAGTAAACTCCTTGAAGCAAAAGAAAAATTTTTGAATATGAAGTCGGAATTTGAAAAAGAAGTCCAAGCTCGTAATTCAAAAATTCAACAAATCGAAAATCGCGCTCAACAAAGCGAGTCTCGCGCTCAACAAAAAGAGCAACAACTTAATCAAAAGCAAAAAGAGCTCGATAGAAAAAATAATGAATTGGATACTGTTCGTGCCAACCTCGAAAAACAATTGTCTGAGGTAGACGTTAAAAAATCAGAGCTCGACCGTAAGCAAGCAGAGGTTACAGAAAAACTTGCCGAAGTGGCAGGGCTTTCCGCTCAACAAGCTAAAGAGCAACTCGTTGAGTCAATAAAAGATGAGGCTAAAACCGAGGCAATGGCTTATGTTACCGAAATTATGGAAGATGCTAAATTATCCGCCAATAAAGAGGCGAAACGCATCATCGTTCAAACAATACAACGCGTTGCTACCGAGACGGCTATAGAAAATTCAGTTACTGTATTCAATATCGATAGCGATGAGGTTAAAGGTCGTATTATCGGTCGTGAAGGTAGAAATATTCGCGCTCTTGAAGCTGCTACAGGTGTTGAAATTATAGTCGATGATACACCGGAAGCTATAGTACTCTCCGGTTTCGACCCCGTTCGTCGCGAAATTGCTCGTCTTGCATTGCACCAACTCGTGGTCGACGGTCGTATCCACCCGGCTCGTATCGAAGAAGTTGTGGCTAAAACACGCAAACAAGTGGAAGATGAAATCGTTGAGATTGGTAAACGTACTACTATCGACCTCGGTATTCACGGTCTTCATCCGGAATTAATTCGACTCGTGGGTAAAATGAAGTATCGCTCTTCTTACGGACAAAATTTGTTGCAACATGCTCGTGAAACGGCTAATTTGTGCGCTATTATGGCTGCAGAGCTCGGACTTAATCCTCAAAAAGCCAAACGTGCCGGTTTGCTCCACGATATTGGTAAAGTGCCTGACGATCAGCCTGAGTTGCCACACGCTATTCTCGGTATGAATCTCGCTGAGAAATATAAAGAAAAAGCCGACGTTTGTAACGCTATCGGTGCACACCATGATGAGGTGGAAATGACCTCTTTACTTGCTCCTATCGTGCAAGTGTGTGATGCTATTTCCGGAGCTCGCCCTGGTGCCCGTCGCGAAATCGTAGAGGCTTATATCAAACGCCTTAATGACCTCGAAAATCTCGCACTCTCTTATCCTGGCGTTATCAAAACTTATGCTATCCAAGCCGGCCGTGAATTGCGCGTAATTGTCGGCGCCGACAAGGTCGATGATAAAACTGTAGAAACTCTCTCTTACGATATAGCTAAGAAGATACAAGATGAAATGACTTATCCGGGTCAAGTTAAAATCACCGTAATACGTGAAACCCGTTCCGTAAGTTATGCAAAATAATATATTCATTTCCGCAAGTGAAAATTAGCAAGCTAATAACGCCTTGCGGAAATGATTTCTACTCGGGGCTGTTTGGTTTCGACGGCGAGTAGAAGAGGTATGTAAGCATGCAGTGCATTGTCTGTTAAGCACTTTAATCATAGCAGGTAAAATATAACTGGCGAAAATAACTACGCTCTCGCTGCCTAAGTCGAAGTACAGTAGACTTGCTTAATTTCGGCACAAGGTGCTGAAACGGGACATCTCTCGGATGCTACGCTCCAAGGCGGTCCGGCTCAGAGGTGTGGGAAATTTGGAGATAGTGCTTTTATGCTGTGATAGAAGCATGAAATTTTTAGCAGATAAGGTAGCAGTTGGTGGCTTCGGTCTTGCTGTTGCTCGAAAATCTAAGCGAAGATAAGCATGTAGAAAGCATATTGCTTCCTCGTTCGGACACGGGTTCGAATCCCGTCAGCTCCACTTCTTTTCTCATAATTTTATCGGCTCTCTGAAATTTTTTTAAGAGAGTCGCTTTTTTTTGTTAATAATTGTATGTGATATTTGTATATAAAGGGAATTTTTACTACTTTTGGAGTGCAAAACTTTTTGGCTCCGTATACATCGGTTCCTTTTTATGTATTAAGCCTTTTATTTGTTATGTATTTATGTATAAATAGCTTGTTATGAATTATTTATATAAACCCCAAATTTCTGTTGATTGCGTGGTTTTCGGTTATGATGAGCAACGATTGAAAGTGTTGGTTGTAAAAAAAGATGTAGAGAATCACTCAATATCTGTTAATGACGTTAAATTACCCGGCAGTATTATCAAATCGGACGAGGACTTAGATAGCGCTGCAAATAGAATTTTAGAAGAATATACAGGTCTTACTAAAATCTATTTACATCAATTTAAAGCTTTCGGAAATCCGGTAAGAAGTTCCCAAGCCGATGTTCTTTGGACGGAGAAGGTGATTTCGCTTGGTATTACTCGGTTAGTAACGGTGGGGTATGTGGCTCTGATTAAATTAGATAATAAGCTAAAATTAAAAAGCGGTGACGGTATGTATGCAGAGTGGGTGGTTATTGATGAATGTAAAAAGCTCAACCTCGCTTTCGACCATTATAATATCATCATAGACGCCCTCGATAATGTTAAATGCACTATCAAGAGTGAGCCACAATTGTTGTTTGAATTAGTGCCAAAGAAGTTTACACTACTGCAAGTGCGCGCATTATATAATTCCATTTACGGAGTAAAAAGTGATGCCGCTAATTTCCGTAAATTTATCTTCTCTATACCCGGCGTTGCTGCTCTTCCTGAAGTAGAATCCGGAGTCCCGCATCGAGCCGCAAGATATTTTACTTACATTAAACCGAAAAAATAAGGTTCTCTTTATTGATATTAAAAAGCGATGCTCCACTAAAATATAGCAGAGCATCGCTTTTTTATGTTAGTAAAGTATTTATTATTCAGAAACAGAGTTGATGGCGGATTCTATCGCTTCTTCCAAGGTTAATTCAGGACCGAAGGTCTCCGTGCGTTTGAAGCCCATTTCTTCGGCTTTATCTTGGCGAAAACTGAAGTATGTACATTCTGCCATAGCACATACTTCTCCGGTCGGTGAAGTTATGGTTGCTTGCATTATCACTATATTACGCTTGCGCTCTATTACTTCCGAACGTAGTACTATATGGCTCCATTTTGTACTTACCGGTTTTTTGTATTTTACCGTCATTTGAGATGTTACTCCCGAGGTCCCCAAGAGATGTATGAGTTGCCACGCACAAATTTCATCAAGTAATGTAGCCATTATCCCTCCGTGGAGCGTGTCTATCCACCCTTGATAATTTTTTTGCAATGGGAATATCGACATTACATTATCCCCTTCAAGGAAAAATTTCATCTTTAGCCCTATTGGGTTGTGTGGCGCACAGCCAAAACAATTATAGCCCGGTATGTTTAACCATGGATTATTTAGTGCTTTCATCTTTCTTCTTTTTTTTAGGATTGAGTTTGTTATAACATTTTTTGCATAAACCATAGGTATATACTGCTTGATATTCTATGCTGAAAGCAGTAAACATCTTATTGTTTAAGGTTTTTTGCAGTTTTGTATCGCTATATTCTTTTACAGCTCCACAGCGTCGGCATATCTTATGGTGGTGTGTCTTTGCACGTTTTATAGATTCGTATTCACACTCGTTATCTCCAAAAGGATGCTTGACTACCAATCCGGCTTTGACGAGCAATTCCACTATGTAATATACCCCTGATAATGAGATGTGTAAGTCTTTCTCAATCTCTTGGTGTAGCTGTTTTATTGTGAAATGCTTATCATACGCTTCTATATATTCCAACACTTTTTCACGCTCATATGTTTTACGCATATTGTGCAGTTTTATATAGTCGGATAGTATTTGATGTGAGTCTGTCATGGATTGTATCTCGATTGGTTTAATATCTTTTGCGCATCGGTTTCTTGCATAAGTTGCTGTATGCCTACGTTTTTATTGTGCTTCATATAGCTTTTTACTATTTGCCATCCGATGTATACACCGGCTCTTCCGGGCGACTCTTGTGTGAATGGTAATGTGAACGGTCCGTCGTTAATGTATCTGCCTTTGTCTATTATTTGAGTGCTATACAGGTCTTTACTTGCCATTAGCGACAGCCACATACCTTGCTCGTTTTCCGTTACCCACTCCCATTCGGATGTCGTATATCCCATTAGTAGTGAGTCTGGTACGTCTAATAATTGAGATGCAGTATATAATATTTTACCTTGGTAAATAATGTCGTACAGTAAGTTTTCAGACATACTTTTCGGATATTCTCCTACGAGCCAAGCAGTTATATAGTCGCATACCACTTTTTCCGGTTTCATGTTTTTCTTTTGATAACCATATATGTTAAGGTATGAGTATATTTCATAATCACTTCCCATATAGTTGTCGATACTCAGTGAGATGTAGTCGTCGCCTATGATTATGCTTTGATTTAAGCCGGAAACGTGGCAGTATACTCTTGGTGCTTTGAGGTGTGGTAAAAAGTATTTGGCTCTGCGAAAGGCTGTGGTGAGTTGCTTGTTATATTCGCTCATATCGCTGAATTTGCAGAGTGCATCGGTATATAATCGTTGAACTGAAGTGTCGTTCTTAAATATCTTGTATGTGCTGTGCGTTATTGCAGAATCCGGATGTCCGAAGCGAATTACCTGTTGTAAATAGGCTTCCGTTATTCCGGGATAATTCTCGTTTAATGTATGGAATTCGTTCTCTAATGATGTAGTGTCAAGAGTCCAGAATGCGCTGTCGAATCGCTCTATTGTTACGTCAAAATCTATCCCTGTCAGGTCTGCTTTTCTGTTGTATGTACCGCAGGCAGTTAAGAGAAGTAGAATGCTGCACAATGGTATTATTACTTTTTTATTCATCTGTCAAGTTTTTTTATAGGTGTTGGGTTTTAATCAAAAAAAGCGTACCAAATAAGATATGGCACGCCTTTTTATGCTGTTTTTTGCTGTCTGAATTATTCGTTTGGAGTATTTGTTGTTTCTTCTCCGGCAGCGTCCATAGGTACTGCATCTTCAAAATTAGCAGCTTGAGGTGCTTCTTGTACCGGCATCTCTACGCGATCAGAAATTTCGGAAGTACTTGTGGATTGTTTTACTGAGTGGAAACCGGTGGCTGCTACACTCATAATTACGATGAGTGCTATCAATGTCCATGTGGTTTTCTCTAAGAAGTCTGTGGTTTTACGTACTCCCATGATTTGATTTGTTGCACTGAACTGAGGGTTTAATCCTCCTCCTTTGGAGTTTTGTACCAATACAACCAATATCAAAATTACAGCAAGGATTACAATTAAAATCGTTAGTACAGGATACATTGTCGTATTATTTTTGTGTTGTTTTTAATATCGTTTCCAAGTATTTTATTTGGAGTGCAAAGTAACTACTTTTTTTTGAATTATTCAAATTTATTGCCCTTAATATTTCCAAGGCATCTAAATATTTTTGTTCCGAAATGAGTTGGTTGACGGTATTAGTAACTGTTTCAGCGTTTTTTTCTGTCAGTTCCAGCGTCTTGACAATGCGTTTTTTTTGCTCTTTTTTGCTCGTTACATCTTCTTTAGACGTGGTATTTGCTATTTCTAATTCTTGCTTTTTAGCTTCTTTTTCGCGTTTTTCCATCTCTTCTTTGCGTTTTAATCGGGCTTCCTTAAGTTTTTGTGCAAGCAGTTGTAGCGATTCTCGTTGCGCTTCTGTGGGTTCGGGCTTGGAAAAATAGTCCCCCATTCCTGCCACTAATTGCTCTGTCGATATCAGTTCCGAATCGCTATTAGATTCTTCTTTTTCGCTCGTGATAAAGTAGTAGAGGGCTTTCCGATTGGTGATATAGATGCCGTGGTTCATGAGCTCTTTATCAAAAGTCAAGTCATTGTTTTGATAAAGAAGTCGCAAATATATCCATCGTATTTTTTCGCAATAGGGGTACAGCTCTATAATGCTTTTCAGTTCTTCTTTGTCGAGAATAGGGTTAGCGTCGGGCTGTTGCAGATAGCTGATTATATCTTCTTTCTGAATCATTGTTTACCAATTGGCTACTGTTGCATTGAAGATTTGGTCTATTACTTCCTCAATGAGTTCTTCTATTAAGCTGTCTTGTACATCGTTGAGCGAAGATGTACTTGGAAAGGTTCTGTTGGCGGAGTAGTTTCCTTTTGTTTCTTCTCCGGTTACGTTGTTGTAAAATACTACTTGTACGGTAAGCGTCAATCGGTTTTCTGATGCCAAATTGTTGGCTCCTACGGCTATAGGCACAAGAGAGTAGCCTGTTATTGAACCTTCGAGCGATAAATCTCCGCCACTTTCTAAAATTTTTAATCTCGTTTGTTGTGCGTATTTGTTGCGGAGCTCTTCGTTGAATTTAATGGCAAGAGGTGGGTAAACCAATGCTGCGTTGTTAGGAAAATCGCTGATAGCTATCGACTTGGTTTTTGAGTAGTCGATGCTGGCTCCGTTGAATTTGTAGGATATTGTACAGCCGCCCATCACGAGCATATATATTGTGGCAAAAAGAATTATTCGTCTCATATCTATTCGGTTTTTTTCTGATTCTTAGTGTCTATGCCGTACTCTTCGAGTTTGCGATAGATGGTGCGTGTTGACACTCCTAATATTCTGGCAGTTTCTTTCAGATTTAAATTGGTCTTATTGTACGTTTCGATAATCATTTTCTTCTCTTGCTCTGCCAGTGTTATCGGTTGCTCTTCTATCTCAGTAATTTCGTCGATATAGCTTATATCTTTTTGCTTGTTATCGGTCTCAATTTTGTTTTCTTCAAAATTGTGTCTTGTGGTGCTGTCGATGATATATGGTGTATCTTGTGTAGAGATAGTCTCTTTTTTGTTGTCGATGGCAATCAAGCTTTTATTAGTGTTTTCTATTTCCGAGTTGTTTTTATTGCCTTCGATATGATAGTTTGTTATTACCTCCTTTAGATTGTCGATTTCTTTTTTCATCTGCATGATGATTAACATCAAATCTCTCTCTTTGAAGCCACCGTTTTCCGGGTCACCGAAACTGAATGTGGCAGGCAGATTGTTTTGATAAGGGAGGTAAGACTTTATTGTCTCGGCACTTATCTCTCTGTTTTGTTCGAGGATAGATATCTGTTCGGCAATGTTTTTTAGTTGTCGTATGTTGCCGCGCCATTCATAGTTTTCTACAATATTCTCGGCTTGAGGGGTTAGTTTTACCGGTGGCATATTGTATTTTTCTGCCAAGTCGGAGGCAAATTTTCTGAAAAGCAAAGTGATGTCGCTTTTTCGGTCGCGTAATGGCGGTATGTTGATAGGTACTGCATTGAGGCGGTAGTAGAGGTCTTCTCTAAATCTACCGGTGCTTATCGCTTTGAGCATGTTTACGTTGGTGGCAGCCACTACTCGTACGTTGGTTTTCTGTACTTTACTTGAACCGACTCTGATGAATTCTCCTGATTCGAGCACTCTAAGCAGACGTACTTGTGTTGAAAGAGGTAACTCGCCTACCTCGTCAAGGAATATAGTACCACCGTCTGCCTCTTCAAAGTAACCTTTCCTGTCGGAAGTTGCGCTGGTAAATGCGCCTTTTACGTGTCCGAAAAGCTCTGAGTCGATAGTGCCCTCCGGTATTGCTCCGCAGTTCACTGCTATTAATGCATTGTGTTTTCTATTGCTGTATTGATGTATTATTTTCGGAAAAAACTCTTTTCCTACACCGCTCTCGCCTTGTATAAGTACGGATAAGTCTGTCTTTGCTACCTGTATTGCTATGTCGATGGCGTGGTTGAGCGTAGGAGATACTCCTATTATTCCAAATCTGTTTTTTACGTTTTGTATGTCTTGTGAGTTTATCATATCCTTTGCTTTTTGTGATTTATTTAAAATAATAGATTTAATTCGGTTCGGTAATCGTATTTATTTCTTTGTAATTCAAAGTTTTCCGGATTGTTTTTCAAAATATTACTATCTGTTACCAGTCTGTCGTCATTTAAAAAAGCTTCCGCTAATTCGATAGCATTATGTATCTGCTTTTGTTTTATATCCGGCTTTTCTACCATGCAATTTGAATAATTAAATGCAGTAGAAAGCTTATTTACAATTTGTTGTGTTGCATTGTATTTGCCTTGTACAGAGTAGCCCGCTATATGAGGTGTGCTGATAAAAGCTTTGTAGAGCAACTCTTTATTTATTCTTGGTTCCCCTTCCCAACAATCTATAATACAACCGCTTATTGTGCCTTTGCCGAGATGATGCAATAGTGTAACCTCATCTATTATTCCACCACGAGCTGCATTGATGATGAGAGGCTGTTTATCTTTTTTTTCTATTATAGAAAATATTTTTTCGTCTATCATATGCATTGTCGGATATTCTCCATCTGTAGTTAGCGGAGTATGCACTGTAATGATGTCGCTGTTTAATACTTCATCGAGCTGGTATAAGTTATTGTCGTTTAGTATTTTTGCTAATGGCGGGTCGTATATATGATAGCCTATTCCCAAACGATTGGCGATGTTTGCTACCGCTTTACCTACATGCCCGAAACCGATAATGCCAAGTTTTAAATGTTGTATTCTCTCTAAAACAGACGTGCTATTATCGGAATGTATTGTGTTCTTTTTGCAATAAAAATGAATAATGGCGTTCCAAACGTATTGAGCTACGGCGTTGGCATTGCATCCCGGGGCGTTACACACTTCTATGCCATGAGTGCTACAATATTCAGTATCGATATGGTCCATGCCTATGGTTGCAGTACCAATAAACGAAACTTTGCTGTTTTTGAGTAGCTCCTCATTGCATTTCGTGCGTGTGCGAATTATCAATGCGTCGGCATCTGCAACGGTTTCCGGTGTTATCGACTTACCTTTAATATACTGTATATTAGCCACTTTATCGAAAATATCTCGAATGTATGGTATGTCGGAATCTATGATTATTGTCTTCTTCATTGTAGATGTAATGCATACATTATTCCTTGCAAAGTTACATAATTATTCCGAATTGTTTAGCTTAATTTCTGATTTTATTATGCGCTCTTTTTTTGTATAGTATATTTGTTTTTGCAGTTGCTTTTTGGGAGTAGGTTTATAAATTATTTTTCAAAAAATATTTGCTATACAAAAATTATTTTGTATATTTGTCGTGTCAGATTAAGATATTTATTTACAAATTGATTTAATATTAATAACTATGAAAAAACTAATTACCTTACTCCTTATTATTTGTTTTACAAATAGTTATGCTACTATTTGGTATGTTTCTGAAGGAGGAAAAGGTACGAAAGACGGAACTTCTTGGAGTAATGCAGCTGCAGATTTTCCGGATTTATTACAAGACCCAACGGTTAATCCTTCCCAAAAATGGGATACACAGGGTCCAATACGTCCAAATCCCGGGGATACTATTTTTGTAAGATACGGAACTTATTCTCCTATTTTTTTATGGCACGGCGAAACAATTGATCCCAATACTAATGATTATTATCAAAGTCATGCAAATTTAATACATATCTATGGTGGATTTAGTGGTAATGAAACTTCATTAGAAGAAAGAACAAATTGGAAACACTATGAATCCATTATAGAATATTATGATAATACTAAAAATTTTGTATACTATCGCAATAACATAATAGAGTATTCATTTTACAATTTTTATTGGAATTTACTCGGGCAGGATTTAGGTTGGAACAATGATGATGACCCTATGTTTATTGATTCAAATAATTTTGACTATCGCATACAAAATTTTAGTCCTGCTTACGATAAAGGAAATTTTGATAAATACGATACTTTAATTTTTAGATCCGGATTAAATTACCAACATTGTCACTTGTTAAATTATGACATAAACTGTAATAACAGAATTTTTGATAAAACAATAGATATTGGAGCTTGTGAATATTATGAAAATACAAATTATATTTCTTCAAATTATCTGACATTACCTTCTGAATTTAATCAAGAAGGAACAAGCAATCTGAATATTGATAATATCAAAATTTTTGATATGACAGGTAGTATTTTAAAATATTATAATTCAAATGAAGAAATAAATTTTTCTAATTTACAAAAGGGCGTATATGTCATTGGGTATTTTTATAAAAACACTTTAGTAAAATCGAATAAAATAGTATTAACAAAATAAACTTAGTAGTTATGAAAGGGAGCTCTTTTATTTGTATGGTTATAATATCATTAGTGTTATTTTGCTGTTGTGGAGATCGTTATAATAACCGAGGTATTAGTATAGATGATCCTGCATATCAACACGATAATGAAGGTCCTGTGCTATTTTGGGGCGCAGATTCTATAGGTTCTTTTTATGCTTTTGCAAGTGATAATACACGGCACTATTTAAAAAATAAAAAAAATAGAATAAAACAAATTTGTGTGGATGGAGATGATGTATATGTATTAACCACCTATAATACAGAAGATGAAGAAAAACTAGTATTGTGGAAAAATGATGAAATGATTTGCGATACCTTAAAAGATGTATTTTCAAGGTGCTTTTTTATAAATGCATATAATGGTGTTTTAAGATTATATTCTCTAATTCCAAATGAAATCAATGTTTACTATTATACTCCGCAATATTGGGAAAATGGAAATATTTATGATATGGATTTAGAAATGATAACTTACTCTTCTATGGCGCTATTCTGTCAACCTCAAGGTATTATTAGAGCATACGGTAATACATATTTTTTTGGATTTGAGTGGTGTGTAAATGGCAAATTACCATGTATTTGGAAAAATGGAAAAATAATAATGCATGCAGATGATACTCTAAATACAACGAAACCTGCAGCCGGTTTTTATGTCGAAAATGATTCTGATGTAGTATTGGTAAATTATATTTCTAAATATGAACCCGGTACTGTTATTTTAAGATATATTCCTGCTACATACGATAAAAGAGGAAATATTATTCATATTTATGGAGATACTGCTCAATACCATCATTCTCAATATCGTTATTGTATGGAGGCAAAATATATCAGAAAATATAACAATGATGTTTATTTAGGGTGTGAAGAAAATAATGGTGCAGGAGACCCATCAACTGTTGTGGTTTATAAGAATGAACAAGAATATTTTAAAAAAGAAAATTGTGTATTTAGAGGAATGACAATAAACAATAATAGTGTATATATAGCTATAATAAATATAAAAAGCACAGGGAATGTAGTGCAAATAATTAAAAATGGTTATCCTATCTTAATGCTTGAAAATGAAGATGTTTTTGGAATCACTACCTTACCGAAAAGATTTGAAAAATGATAAATACAATTCAATAATGTAATATTTAATTAAAGCACGTGCATATCATTGTATGTGCTTTAATTGTTATAACCTTTTCTTTATTAACCCGGGATGAGTTTCAATATGTATATTTGTTTATATTGTGAGAACAAGCATCGATTCATAAGAGGGAAGAACATCATAAATATAGTATGTTTAATATGTCACTTATTTTGCACTTGCCCCACGAGAGTAGAGAGAAAAGAATATGAGATTAATAAAGCAATAAATCCAATAAAAATTATTACATTTGCAAATTATATATATTATGCGGAGGTGTGTCTTGATTGCCGATGCTAAGTATTTGATATTTAAATTTATATAGAATATATGGGAAATATTGGATTGATAATCGAACAGGAATATCGTAATAGAGTGGTAAAAAAATCGTTTATTTTGCTTACTATTTTGATGCCGATTTTATTTGCAGCTCTTATTTTTGTGCCTCTTTGGCTTGCATCCTTTGAGAGTGATGATGTGCAAAATATTGCTGTAGACGACCAAACCGGGCTTTATACCGAGGTGTTTGAGAATATGTCAAACTCTTCTTTTAATTTTATTTTACTTGATACTGTCGATGCAAATTTGAATGTGATTAAAGAGAATTCTTTTTACAATTCAATGATTATCATCACTGAAGATTTGGCTAAGAATCCTAATGCTATTGCTTATTATGGAGAAAAAACTGCTTCGGGCAGCCTTGTTTCCATTGTGGAAAATTCCCTTTCGGATTATGTGGAAAAACAGAAATTAGCTTCGTATAATATCCCGGAAATCGAGAAGATTATAGAGGAGTCTTATACGGATATAAATATGTCGACTTATAAGTTTAACGATGCCGGTGGTGTGTCTGCTTCTGATTCCGGCATTGCTTCTCTTATTGGTATTATTGCTACCGTACTGATTTATATGTTTATATTTACCAGTGGCAGTATGGTAATGCAATCAATCATTCAAGAAAAAGTAAATAGAGTAGTGGAAGTGATGGTATGCTCGGTGCGCCCTTGGCAGTTGATGTGGGGTAAGATTATTGCTGTTGCTTTAGTGTCGCTCACTCAAATGCTTATCTGGTTCGTTATGACTATCGCTCTTGTGTATGTCGGTGGCTCGGCGGTGGGCTTCGATATATTCGGTTCTGCAAGTGCCGATATGGCTACTATGCCTACTGCCGAAATGTCGGAGGTAGACTCTATTATGTGCGCTGTTAAATCTGTTAATTGGCTGTATATTGGTGTTTTATTCATCATATATTTCGTGCTCGGTTATTTGCTTTACGCTTCTCTTTTTGCCGCTGTAGGTTCTGCAGTAGATAGCGAAGCAGATACGAATCAATTTTTAATGCCTATTACTATTCTGGTGCTTTTTGCTCTGTATGCCGGTATGTATAGTGCAGAAAATCCCGATGGTCCCCTTGCTTTCTGGTGCTCGTTAATTCCGCTTACTTCGCCTATTGTAATGATGGTGCGTGCGCCGTTCGACGTGCCAATGTGGCAGGTTATTACCTCTATTTCTCTGCTCGTTGTTACTCTGCTTGCTACTGTGTGGCTCTCTTCTAAAATTTATAGAGTGGGTATCCTTATGTATGGCAAAAAACCTTCTTGGAAGGAAATTATCAAATGGCTGAAATATTAAATGGCTGAAATATTAACATGATAAACGGTAAAATTACAATAGCAATCTCTTCGGGCTGGTATGATGGGTACAATAAACTCAACCCGCCCTACGTGCAGTCGATTATCGATGCCGGTGCAATGCCTTTAATCATTCCCGTTACCGATAACGAGTCTTTGATAGAAGAGATGCTCTCTATGGCGGATGGCGTGTTGATTACCGGTGGCGGGGATTTCGACCCGAAATATTGGGGGGAAGAGATTATCCCACAGAGTAATACTCCTTCTCCCGAAAGAGACGTCTTCGATTTATTGTTGGTAAAATGGGCTTACCGTTTGTCTATGCCTGTGCTCGGCATTTGCCGTGGTATGCAGGCTATCAATATTGCTTTTGGTGGTACTGTAATACAAGATATTTATACTCAATTGGGTGGTGATTTGCTAAACCATTCTCAACAATCTCCCCGAGATGTTGAGTCGCATTCAGTGTCGATAACTAAGAATAGTCTTCTACATAATATTGTACGCCAAGATACGTTGATGGTGAATTCTTTCCATCATCAAGCAGTAGGGCGGATTGCCGATAATTGTATTATTTCCGCTGTGGCTACGGACGGTGTGGTAGAGGCTATTGAGATGCCTTTCCATAGAATGGTTGCCGTACAGTGGCATCCCGAAGAGCTATATAAGGTTGATGAAAAGCAACTTGTTCTGTATCAATGGCTCATCGCCGAGGCTAAATTGTATTCTGCCGCTCGCCAAATACATCAAAATAATATCGTCGTTGATTCTCACACAGATACACCTATGGTGTGGACGCCGAATACCGACCTTGGTGTGTGGAATGATGAGTCAGCCGTCCGGGTCGATTTCAAAAAGATGAATACCGGAGGCGTGGGGCTTACCTTTATGGTGGCTTATCTGCCTCAGTACGACCTTAATGCGCCCGATTATAAAAAAGAAGCTCAAAAGGCTTTTGATACTGCAGTAAAGACGTTTACCGATTTGAAAAATCAGGTGGATAAGAATCCGAATATGGTGAGGTTTATATCTTCGCCGGACATGCTCGATGCTCCTCAATGTTGCAAAGTAGATGGCTGTAATAAGATTCCTTCCGTCTGTTTCGGATTGGAAAACGGCTTTGCCCTGAATGGCAATATAGATAATGTTGATTACTTCTATAACCTCGGAGTGAGATATATTACTCTTTGTCACAATGGTGATAACGATTTATGCGATTCTGCAAAAGGAAACAATACCCATGGTGGTCTTTCTGATTTCGGTGTCAAAGTGGTACAGAGGATGAATGAGCTCGGTATGATTATCGATGTGTCGCACGCTGCGGATTCTACTATCCGAGATGTGCTGAAATATAGTAATGCTCCGATTGTAGCTACTCATACCTCGTGTCGTGAATTATGTAGTCACGTTCGAAATATGCCGGACGATTTGATAAAAGCTCTGGCTAAAATGGGTGGCGTAATGCAAATATGCTTGTATAATTGGTTCCTTGCCAATGATGGTAATGCCGACCTCGATACAATAATAAATCATATCTGCCATACTGTAGATGTGGCAGGTATTAATGCTGTCGGTATCGGGTCTGACTTTGATGGCGGGGGCGGTGTGCCGGGGTGTAACCATACTGCACAACTTATAAATATCACTATAGAATTGCTCCGTAAGGGCTTTTCAACAGATGATGTGGCTAAAATAATGGGTGCTAATTTTTTAAATGTTTGGAAATCTATAATTAATTCAATATGAAAAGAATATTTTTTGCTTTGATTGTTACTCTTTCCGTTTTCACAATGGCGTATGCGGAAAATAACAGCGTCAAAATCGAAGAAAATTTGAATCGTAGCGATTCCGTTGCAATATCTCAAGTGCGTAAAGTTGCCGATATTATCCAAGAACTCGCCGTACCGGATATGGAATCAAAAGGCCGTATCGTTATCTCTCAAAATGAAGAGGTTAATGCCCTTGTTCAACAGCAGGTAGTTGGTATGGTAAATGGTTACCGCGTTCAAATATTCTCAAGTAATAACGGACAAAAAGCCCGTAATAAGGCCTTTGAAATTAAAACGGAGATAGTAAAAAAACATCCTAATATAGAGATATATGTAACTTTTAACGCTCCGTTCTGGCGTGTAAGATTGGGTAACTGCCTTACTAAAGATGCTGCTCAAGAACTCAGATTGTGGATTATTAAAGAGTTCCCTATGTACGCCAGCGAAACATATATCGTTCCGGATGTCGTAGTTATTCAATAATAGTAAAACATGTCAATGGATGAATTTAAACCATCGGTAGAACAGCAGAGTGTTACCGAGCAAATTGCCGAACATTATAAAGCAATTTTGAAATTAGTAGGTGAAGATGTTACTCGCGAGGGGCTTGTTAAAACCCCGCAACGCGTGGCTAAAGTTATGCAGTTCGCCACCCAAGGATATACGCAAAATCCTGATGAAATTCTACGCTCTGCAATGTTTCATGAAGATTATCATCAAATGGTAATCGTGAAAGATATAGAATTTTACTCTATGTGTGAGCACCATATGTTGCCTTTCTTCGGCAAAGTTCATGTGGCTTATATCCCGAATCATTACGTTACAGGCCTTAGTAAAATAGCCCGCGTCGTTGATGTATTCGCTCACCGATTGCAACTTCAAGAGCGACTTACTCTGCAAATTAAAGATTGCATTCAAAATACTCTTGACCCTCTCGGCGTAATGGTAGTTATAGAAGCTCAACACCTTTGCATGCAGATGCGAGGCGTGCAAAAACAAAATTCCGTTACCGTTACCAGCGATTTTACAGGCGCTTTTAATAGTGCCGTTACCAGAGAGGAATTTATGAATCTCCTTAATAAATAATTATTATGGCGAAGACGGGTATTGTTACTTCTCAAACTCAAAAACTGACTACTAAGATTACTCCGCAGCAGATTCAGATAATTAAATTTATCGAGACCCCAGTTGCGGAACTTGAGTCGTTGATTAATAAAGAGTTGGAAGAAAATCCTGCCCTCGACCTAAATAACTCCGATGAGGAGCATTTCGACGAGGAATTCCCTCAAGAAAACAATAGTGAGTCGGACGACGATTGGAAGGACACTGATGCGGAGGGCGAAAAACTCGATTTCAACTTGTCGGAAGAGGATAACGATTTCGATTACGACTACGACGGAGTTGGTAGCTATCGTCGTAATGCCGATAATGAAACAGACGACTATATGAGTAACATCTCGTCGCAACCTTCACTTCGTGATTTCCTTCTCGATCAACTCGGAACCGCTAATCTCTCGTCCAAACAACTCAATTTATGCCGCTATGTGGTGGATAATATCGATGAAAACGGTTTCCTTAATCGTACCGCCGAGCAGATGCGCGACGATATTGCCATTACAGAGGGCTATCTCGTTAGTGAAAATGAGGTAAATGAGGCTGTAAATATCGTACGCCATCTCGACCCTATTGGCGTGGCTTCCTACTCTTTACAAGATTGCCTTACTATCCAGTTGGAAGTGATGAAAGAAAATGCTCCTGACAACCGATTTGTGGATTTAGCTCTTCAAATAGTTGATAAATACTTACCTCTAATTGAAACAAATAAGTTCAATACTCTCTCTAATCATCTCAATTGCTCGCGTAATGATATAGAGAAGGCAGTGGAAATTATAAAATCATTGAATGCGAAGCCCGGTGCCAATTATTCCGTCGGCGTTGAATCCATTGCTCGTACCATTACTCCCGATTTCCAAATTGTTGACGTAGATGGTAAACCGAAAGTGTTGCTGAATAGTAACTTTTTGCCAAAACTTCGGGTAGATGGCAAATATATGGAAATGCTCGACTACCTTAAAGGCTCCGACCTTGATGATGTTAAGAAATATGTAGATAAAGCCAATAACTTTATTGTGGCTCTACAACAGCGAAATCCTACCCTTATCACTATTATGAATGCTATTGTCGACTATCAATACGACTATTTCGTGTCCGGTGGCGATGATGCAAAACTCAAACCGATGCGCCTAAAGGATATTGCCGAAAAAACCGGTTTCGATGAGAGCATTATCTCTCGCGTTAATAATAATAAGTATGTGGATACTGCTTGGGGCGTTATTCCTCTGAAGCACTTTTTTGTAGATGGCATGGAGAATGCCGATGGTGTGGAAGTATCGAAAAACGAAATTCGCTATGTGCTGAAAACTATCATCGACAACGAGGATAAAACACATCCACTTACTGACGACGAAATTGTAGACATCTTAAAAAATAAAGGTTATAATATTGCCCGCCGAACCGTGGCAAAATATCGAGCTATTCTTTCTATTCCAACAGCAAAAGAAAGAATGATTTTGTAATTGTAGTATAACATGAATCGATTAGCTAAAATTTTTTCCGCCATTTTTCATCCTGTTTTCTTGATGACGGGCTTCTTCTTTTTCGAGTTTATCAGAATAGGTATCGTTTACGACTGTATATTGGTAAGCTCAAGTGTGCTATATATTATATTACTCTTTACCACTATCTTACCTATAATGGGAATGATTGTGTGTCGCCTTTTTAGAGTAATATCCTCTTTCGAGATGAAGGATAAAAAAGAGCGTATCATCCCTTATTTGATATCTATTACGTCGTACATAGTTTTAATTATTCTGCTATATTCTAAATATAATTCACCTCTAACGAGTGGTGTGCTGTTCATAGTTACATGTAGCGCAGTGTCGTTGATATTCATTTCTATAATAAATTTTTATTGGAAAATCAGTATTCATTTATGTGGAGCGGGTGCTTTGTTGGTGGCTTATGTGTCATTAGGCTTGCTTTACGGCTATTATGTATTCCCTTTTTTAGTAAGTAGTGTGGCAATAGCCGCCGTATTGGGATGGGCTCGTATGCAATTAGAGAGCCATACCCTTTCTCAAGTTATCTGTGGCTGGTTAGTTGGCTTTGTGCCGGCTATAATTTTTCTCTGTTGTTATCTTTGGTTGTAATGAAACGCTTAGCTATCATATTTTTATTATTCATTAATGCGCTGCTGTTGTCGGCATTGACTCCTGCCGATTCTGCCGTTATACGCTCTTCGGTAGTTAGTTATAAGATGGTGAATTTAAAATCCGGAGAGGTCGTTGCCGATGTGAATTCTTCTATGGCTGCCACCCCGGCTTCGGTTACTAAATTGATAACTACTGCCACTGCTCTCGAACTGCTCGGCGCTGATTATCGTTTCCCTACTTATTTGGAGACGGATGGATATATCTCTAATGATACGCTTTTCGGAAATCTTATTATCCGTGGCTCAGGCGACCCTACTTTCGGCTCATCTCTTTGTGGCTCAAAGGCTATTGTCGACTCTGTCGTAAATGTTATTATTCAAAAAGGTGTAAAAGTTATCTGTGGTGATGTTATTGCCGATGCTTCTTGTTATAGTCGAAATCCGGTGCCGGATAAGTGGGTGTGGGAAGATTTAGGCTTTAATTATGGTGCCGGGTCTTATGGTATTAATATTTATGATAATACAGCCCTCGTATTATTCAATTCGGATAAAAACGGTGTTTATATTTCTCGAATAATCAACGATGTACCGGGGATGGATAATGTCAACGATGTAAAGGTAGATCGTAGTGCTCCGGAAAACCTTCTCGCTTATTGCGCCCCTTATAGTAATAAGCGTTTGTTTTACGGCTCGCTTATCCCTAATCGAAAAAATATTCCACTTAAGGTGAGTACGTCTAATCCGCCCCTTGTTGCCGCATATAAATTATACTCTTCACTAGCCCGCTCCGGTGTAGATGTTATAGGTGTGCCTCGTGAAGTGATTCTCAGTTCGTCCGGTAAGGTGTCACTCGGTAAGCCGCTCGCCACTCCTAATTCTAATGAGGTAAACGGCTCGTTTCTTCATCATAATGTTTCTGAAATTTGTTTTCCATACGATACTGCATATACGGATGTATATTCTTTTGACAATCACACTATTCTGAATACATTTTATTCAGCTCCATTAAAAGAAATTATTGCCGTTACCAATTATAAGAGCAATAACCTATATGCCGAGTCTATTTTTCGTCATCTGGCTCTGTTGTCGGTGAACCATAATGCTACATCTGCTCAGTCGATAGATACGATACGCGGCTTTTGGTCGCAAAAGGGGGTGGATGTCAGCTATATGAGGCTTTATGACGGATGTGGTTTATCCCCTCAAGGGGCTTTGCCTGCCACTACTATAGTAGATATGCTTGTGTATATGTATAAGAGTGATAATTACGCTCCTTTTCGTGCCTCTTTGCCATTGGCAGGTAAAGAGGGTACTGTTGCTAAATTTTTGAAAAACACGCAATTGTGCGGTAAAGCCGGTGTGAAAAGCGGCTCGTTATCCGGTACCCGTGCTTATGCGGGATATATCTCAGTAAATGGTAATGATTACGCTTTTGCCGTTATGTTCAATAACTTTGCAGTGCCGAGTAAAGAGGTGGTGAAGATTATTGAAGAATGGCTCGTCCTTGATGCTAAATAATTGATAATGAGTAAATGTAACTATATATATTGTGCCGAAGTCGACTCTACAAGCAACGAATTAAAACGTCGCTTGGAGACGTGTAAAATGAAGAATTTTACTTGTATTTATACCGACTTCCAATCTGCCGGAAGAGGACAAACCATGATTGGGGGTACGAGCTCAAACGCTTGGGAGAGTGAGATGGGGAAAAACCTGTTGATGTCGCTCCTTATACGCCCCAATGAAGTACCGGTGGAGATGCAATTTTTTATTAATCAGGTAGTTGCTATTGCTATCGTTGACGAATTAAACAATATAGTACCGGATAAAAATGTCGTCATCAAATGGCCCAACGATATCTATGCCGGTGATAAGAAATTGTGTGGAGTGCTCATTGAAAATACCGTTATCGGTATGAATATCGATACCTCAATTGTAGGTATTGGTATAAATGTCAATCAAAAAGAATTTTTTAACGCTCCTAATCCTACCAGTTTATCGCTTATTTCCGGTAGGAATATCAACATAGAAAAACTTCGTAAAGCTATAATTAAGCGTATAATTAAGTATTACGAAGATGTTTTTGTTGATGTAAAACTCCCTTTGGAGGAGCTGTATAATCGTTACTACTCACTCCTTTATCGTCGAGATGGATTGCATAAATATGCATTGCCTACGGGTGAGAGGTTTATGGCTTCTATTCTCGGTGTTGATGCATACGGTATGCTGTCGTTAAAACATGCCGATGGCTCGATACATAAATACGCATTTAAAGAATTGGTATATATTTTTGAGTAAAATGAATTTTAAATTGGTTTCGCCTTATCAGCCTACCGGTGATCAACCCGAGGCAATACGTAGTTTGACGGACGGTATTAATGCCGGTATCCCGTTTCAGACTCTACTCGGCGTCACCGGTTCCGGAAAAACATTTACTATGGCTAATGTCATAGCAAACCTTAATCGCCCTACTCTTATTTTATCTCATAATAAGACCCTTGCCGCTCAATTGTATACCGAGTTCAAATCTTTCTTCCCGAATAATGCAGTAGAATATTTCGTTTCGTATTACGACTATTATCAACCCGAGGCTTACTTGCCTTTGACCGATACTTATATCGAGAAAGACTTGGCTATCAATGCCGAAATCGACCGCTTGCGCCTTTCTGCTACGGCGGCTTTGCTCTCCGGTAGAAGGGATGTTATTGTGGTTTCGTCGGTTTCTTGCCTTTATGGTATCGGTAATCCGGCTGATTTTACAGACAACTGTATCTCTGTAAAAGTTGGTATGGTTATCCGCATTCAAGACCTTATGAGGCGACTTGTCAATGCTCAATATACTCGTAATGATATCGATTTGAATCGTGGTTCTTATCGTCTAAAAGGAGATACCCTCGATATTTACCTCTCTTACGCAGAATATATCCTTCGTATTATTTTCTGGGATGATGAAATAGACTCTATAGAGACTCTCGACCCTATTAATAACGTCACTATCCAGCAGTTCGAAGATTTTAATATCTACCCTGCCAATATTTTTGTTACTACTCAAGAACGTGTAAACTCAGCTATCGACCAAATTGCTCTTGACCTCGGTGAAGAGGTACAACAACTAATTGATATAGGTAAACCATATGAGGCTAAGCGACTTGAAGAGCGTGTGAATTACGATTTGGAGATGATAAAGGAAGTGGGGTATTGCTCGGGAGTGGAGAATTATAGCCGCTATTTCGATAACCGTCCTCCGGGTTCACGACCGTACTGCCTACTCGATTATTTCCCGAAGGATTTCTTGTTGATAGTAGATGAGAGCCACGTCACCGTTCCGCAAATTCGTGCAATGTATGGTGGTGATGCCTCTCGTAAGAAGAATCTCGTTGAATACGGCTTCCGTATGAAATCGGCTATGGATAACCGTCCCTTGAAATTCGAAGAGTTCGAAAGCCTGGTTCATACCGCTATTTATGTGAGTGCTACTCCTGCCGATTTTGAATTACAAAAAAGTGAAGGCGTTATCGTAGACCAAGTTATACGTCCTACCGGATTGCTCGATCCGGAAATTGAAGTGAGACCTACGCTCAATCAAATCGACGACCTTATGGAAGAAATTGCTCGCCGTGCTGAGTTGGACGAAAGGGTACTCGTTACTACTCTTACAAAACGTATGGCAGAAGAATTAAACCAATATTTCGAGCGTAACGGCGTTAGATGTAATTATATACATTCCGATATAGATACTCTGGAGCGTGTGCAGATATTGGACGATTTACGAAAAGGACTTTTTGATGTTCTTATCGGTGTAAACTTGCTGCGTGAAGGTCTTGATTTGCCTCAGGTTTCTCTTGTAGCTATCCTCGATGCCGATAAAGAGGGCTTCTTGCGCGACCATCGCTCACTTACTCAAACCGCCGGTCGTGCCGCTCGTAACGTCAATGGTAAGGTTATTATGTACGCCGACTCCATTACTCGGTCAATGAAACTTACTATTGATGAGACGAACCGCCGTAGAGAAAAACAGTTGAAATATAACCAAGAACACAATATTACTCCTAAACCTGTGATGTCGGGTCTTGATTCTCCTCTCGCTCATATAACTCCGAATAAAGCGGAACCAAAAGCTTATGTCGAGAAAGAGTTTAATTCCATTGCTGCCGAACCGGTTATTAAAACCATGAATTATACCGATTTGGAGAAAGCAATAAAGAATGCTAAACATCATATGGAGGAGGCTGCTAAAAAAATGGACTTCATGGAGGCTGCTCAGTGGCGTGACGAAATGATTCGTCTTGAAGCAGTGCTCAATGAAAAAAATAAATGATATGATTTCTTTAGAACAAATTAAAGCTCCTATTGCCAAAGAGTATGAGGAGTTTAAAAAACTTTTTTCTTCCGTTTTTGAAACGGAAATCCAGCAATACGCCGGGGCTTTTTCCGATAATTTTATTGCCAATGAAGCATTGCTGAACCGTGTTATCAAATACATTTCAAACAAACAAGGAAAACAGATGCGCCCTGTATTCTCTATCTTGTGCGCTAAGTTGTGTGGCGTTGTTAATGAAGTTACTTATCGGGTGGCTACCTCTTATGAGTTGCTCCATACTGCAAGCCTTATTCACGATGATGTAGTGGATAATACATTCCAACGTCGTGGTCAACCATCGGTTAATGCCGTTTTTGATAATCGCACCGCAGTCCTCGTTGGTGATTATCTTCTAAGTAAATCCATGTCATTTATTTCGTCTACAAAAAATACGGTTATCTTTGAGCAATTGGCAAATCTTGGTCTCATGCTGTCGCGTGGCGAATTGCTGCAATTACAGCATGCCTATGACATCCCTACAGAAGAGGAATATATAGATATCATCCGGAAAAAAACGGCGATATTATTTATTGCAAGTGCTCAGTCTGCAGCGGTGAGCGTCAATGCTACCGAGACTCAATTCAATGCTCTTTCTCGATTCGCGGAATATCTCGGTATTTGCTTCCAAATAAAAGATGATATTCTCGATTATTCACCAAAAGCTAAAATAGGAAAACCTACCTTGAACGATATTCGTGAGGGTAAGATTACACTACCTCTTCAGCACGCTATCAGAGTTACCTCATCACAACAATCAAGCGTCATTCTTAATGCAATTAAAGAGGGAAATTTCTCGGAAGAGTTCTTCTACAATATCGGTATGCTTGTAGCTCGAAATGGTGGAATAGAATATGCCGAAAAACGTATGTATTATTATAAAGATGAAGCTATTAAGGCTCTCGATTGCTTCCCTGAATCCGAAGTAAAAGAGGCTCTCGTCAATTTACTTACTTTGGTTTTGGAGCGCGATTATTAATAAAGAAATTTTTATAGTCAGAGTGTTTTATATATGAAAAGAGCCGTAATAGTAGTTGCAGGTGGTAGCGGTAAGCGAATGGGATGTGATATGCCTAAACAATTTCTGCCCGTAGGAGGTAAGCCTATATTGATGCACACATTGAATAATCTCTATTCTTTTGATAAAGATATGCTCATTGTGCTCGTTATGGTGGCTGATTGTATCGATTTATGGAAAAAATTGTGCTCTGATTTCGCTTTTGACGTGCCACATATTTTGGTACAAGGTGGTAAAGAACGTTTCGATTCCGTGAAAAACGGGCTACTATCTATCCCTGAAGAAATGGTGGATGATATCGACGTGGTAGCGGTTCATGACGGGGTACGCCCTTTCCTTACAAACTCATTACTGAGCTCTCTTTTTGATGTCGCATCAAAAGGCAAGGCTGTTATACCCGTTGTGCCGATGATAGATTCTATCCGAAAATACGAAGATACGAATAGTAGTATTTCAGTAGATAGAAAAAAATATTGCAGAGTGCAAACCCCGCAATGCTTCCCTTTTAAAAAACTCCTCAACGCTTATAATGCAACGCCATTTTCTACTGAAATTACTGATGATGCATCGGTTTGGGAACACTATTATATAGATGATAAAATTACTCTCGTGCCTGGAGATGAGAGTAATATAAAAATAACGAACCCTATTGATATGGCAGTTGCAGAACGATTATTGCAGAATAATTAAATTGGAATATACGATGAAGCGTTTTAAGAAACTCTTTAAACGGTATACAAACCTATTGACGTCTATATTTATGATAATACTACTGACGTTAATAATAGTATTAGTGTACATAACGCACGATTATTTTCTTAATTAATGATTATTGTAGCTTTTAGCTAATCCTCCTTGCGATGTCTCTTTGTACAGAGAAGGCAAATCATGTCCTGTTTGTTTCATAACACTTACTACCTTGTCGAAAGATACTCGGTGCGAACCATCAGAGAATGATGCATAAATATTTGAGTCTAAGGCACGAGCGGCAGCGTATGCATTACGCTCGATACAAGGTATCTGTACAAGACCACAAACCGGGTCACATGTCATACCAAGGTGATGCTCAAGTCCCATTTCCGCAGCGTATTCTATCTGTGTAGGGCTACCGCCAAAAAGCTGATTGGCTGCTGCTGATGCCATTGCACAAGCTACACCTACTTCCCCTTGACAACCAACTTCCGCTCCGCTTATCGATGCATTTTGCTTTACTATATTACCTATTAGTCCCGCAGTGGCTATGGCTCGTAAAATGCGTATTTCATTGATATTCTTGCTCTTCCATAGATGATAAAGTACGCCCGGTAGTACTCCGCATGAGCCGCATGTAGGTGCAGTAACTATTTTGCCTCCTCCTGCATTTTGCTCACTTACAGCAAGTGCATATGCAAAAACCAGCCCTCTGGACCTTAGATTATCTTGGTAGCCGGATGCCTTTATATTATATGTGGCAGCTTTACGGCGCAGATGTAGAGGACCGGGTAGAACACCTTCCGCATCTAAGCCTGCTTCTACCGATTCTTTCATCACCTTCCATACCTCGGCTAAATAATCCCAAATCTCCACACCTTCGCACTCTTCTACATATTCCCAATAACTTTTCCCTGTTTCATTGCAGTAGTTTAATATATCCGTCATTGTGGTCATAGTGTAGATGTCGTTCGACTCGATATTCTTTCCCTCTTCTGCTAAAGCTCCTCCTCCAATGCTGAATACAGTCCATGTATCTGTTTCTTTCCCCTCTTGATTAAAGCTTCTGAAAGTCATTCCATTAGGATGATATTTTAAGAAAATATCACTTCTCCAAATAATATTGGCATTAGGCATTACATCCAATAAAGCAACATCCGTCATGTGACCTTTTCCTGTGGCTGCAAGGCTACCATATAGGGTTACTTCAAAAGATGCTGCCTCCGGATGCCGTTTTAAAAACATCTCTGCAGCGCGTCGTGGACCCATTGTATGACTGCTTGATGGTCCGTAACCAATTCTGAATAAATCTTTTATAGATTTCATGATATTCTCCTTTTTGAGGGGTTTATTTTGTTGTGCAAATGTACAAAGAATATTTTATTCGTTTCTGTAAATTATGAATTTTTTCGCCTCTAATACTTTTATATAAAAAAAGTCCTCACCCCCTATTCACGGGGTGAGAACTCATATATTTAAATAGTTATTAATATTTATTCTGATAAAACGGAGTCGAAATACCATTTTTTGCCGTCAGCATCAGTAAACATTGTTACTCCAATTCCATTTACACATTTAGCATATTCTTCTGTTGTATTTTGTGTATCATACGCAATTAATTCCGGTAATAAATAAGATTGAATGTCGTCTAATAAAATAATACCTTCATTATTGCCAGTGTGAGTTATACTGTGATAAAAAGTATAAGAGAATTGACACTCTCTATCAAATACACTTTCGTCATAAATATCTATCCAAAAATCATATGATTGGTATGTTGTCGTATCATCATCTATAAATGTAGCATTAGCATAAGCATGACCATATCCCCATGCACAATTGCACATTGGATTATGTGAACAAGCTGTATCTATATACAAGTAGTATTCTAAATTTTTAACAGTAAAAACACACGAATCTGTTTTGTTTTCATCGGTAAATAATAACAATTGTCCATTTGTATACGGCAAATAATCATACAAATAATTTATTGACATATAATCAGTAAACTTATATATTGGTTTCTTTGTACAAGAAGATAAAAACAATAATGATAAAGAAATCAATAACATTAAATGAATTTTTTTCATAACACATACTATTTATTAGGTGAAACAATAAATTTATAAGAATACGTTCCGGATTTATTGCTTATATTAGCAATATAGACGCCACTCGGCAAGTTAGGAGTAAACACAGGGAATGGAGTGATATAACATAACTACCACGCCCTAAGTAGTTTAAAGGCTAAACAACAACATATTATGTATATAAAAAACACCATATAATATATGAATTATATTTTACATCACAAAGATAAGAACAATATTCGAAAAGGCAAAATATTTTACAAAAAAAATAATATCCCTACTCTCAAGGAGACAACTGCAAAAATTAGTGATAAAATTTGAAGGTAGAATAAGAATAATAGATTTTATGTAATATAAAAATGTCAGCACTCTTTTGTTGAGTGCTGACTCAAATATTTTATCAGTTAGTAACTATTTATTCGGATAATATAGAATCGAAATACCATTTATTACCATAAAAATCTTGAAACATCGCTATACCTAATCCATTGACAAGTTTGGCATATTCTTCTGTTGAATTCTCTTTATCATATACTATAAATACCGGAGTAAAAAAAGAATCTATATCTTCCAATAAGATATTCAATGTATTCCCATAACTATTACCATCAAGTCCACATCCATTCCCTAATTCATTAGTTGAATGGTTAACCCCATAAAGACAAGTACATTCAGGACTATTTGCACAATGATCGACAAAAAAGGAAATACTATATCTAAATGACAAACTATCTGTATTTTCAAAGCATACAGAAGTACCAAGTTGATTATATCCATAAGACGTAGACCCAAAGGAGCCTATATCATTAAAAAATCTATAACTATCCTCTTTTCCCACTATAATAAAAGAACATGAATCTGATTTATCTTCATTAACAAACAATAACACTTGACCTTCTTCATAAGGAAAGTAATTATAAATATATTCTTTAGAAATATAATCTAATAAAGTAATGGAATTAGATTCTCTTAAACAAGAATTAAAAGTTAAAATTAATACAAAAAATATAACTATTGAATAAAATACCTTTTTCATAACACATACTATTTATTAGGTGAAACAATAAATTTATAAGAATAAGTTCCGGATTTATTGCTGATATTAGCAATATAGACGCCACTCGGCAAATTAAGAGTAAACACACTTTCATTGGTAATTTCGGATGAAAATACCAATCTTCCAACGCAATCAAATACTTTTATCTTTCCTTCTGAAATATTTTCTGATAAAATAATTTGATTATCAACAAATTCTAAAGATAAATTTTCTTTGTATTCAGGTGACATTAATACATATCTTGAAGGAGTACCAAAGATATATTGAGATGGATCTCCAAAAATATTATATTTTTCTACTTGTCTTCTACGCCTTGGACTCATAAAAGAACTATAATAATGTCCTGCTCCTGATTGAAGCCATCTGCCTACCACATTATTTGTCTTTGATAATCTATTAAAAATATTAACAGCTAAATATTCATTAGAATCAGTAAATGAAGTATTAGTAGCTCCGTAATGAATTAAACCACCTTTTCCTCGTTCTGTTATCCAACTTCTTCCAAACATATAACCTAAATTAATATTGTTTGCATTGGTCGAGCACGCAAATGATAATGTAATAGGGGGAATAGCAGAATACACATATCCACTAATCTTAGAAACATTTAAAGATAATGGATCACATAATCCATAAGGACTACCATGACCCGAATAAACAAACATCCATAAATTATTTAACATTGCATTTTTTAAACTATCTTGTAATGCATCTGTTTTGCCAATATAATCTTCGCCTCTGTATAAATGTATATTTGAAAATTCTTTTTTATCCAAAATTCCGGATACTTGATTTACTAATCTCAATGCCAATTCATTAAAGAATCCGCTTTTGGGATCTAAATCTATGCCGGACACCAAGAAAGAAGATAAAGTATTTTTATCTAAATGCTTAATATATTTATCATAATCAATCAAATTCATTATTATGTTTGGTATTTGATTGGGCGAAGATACCGGCCATCGTCCATACGTCATCTCCGGAAACAAATTGGTCTCATTTTGAAAATTTTGTTTTTCTATACAACCATAGTACAAATCAGTTAGAGGATGATATTTTGTATTAGCAACTCCATCAGAATAAGGAATTATAGTTTCATCCCCTACAAGTAATAAATATCTTGGACGCTTTGGTGACGGCGTATTATAATACCGACCTCTAATAAATTCTCTTATATTTCCGCCACTTAATGTTGAAACATTCAAAGAATCTCGTATGTAATTTGTAGTTACTATTTCTACTTGATATCCATGATCTTCCCGAAAATCCTTGTATTCATTTAATGCGGTAACATAACTTGCATCTGTAATAACCAATATTTTACCAAATCCAATTTCCATCCATCTTTGTTCAACATTACAGAAAGGGCAGTCGAACAAAGAGTTTGCATTTACTAATTCATTTAAAGGAATTTCTTCTAAAGATCCTCCATGTATAGGAACTGTACAATTTAAAGTCTTTATTATTCTAATAATACCATGTGTCGGGTCATATACCACTGGATTTATATTTACCGTTATTCCCGTAGCTCCAAACGCAGTATAAGGCTCACTGATTGTAATAAATTCATTCCACGTATTATGATATTGAGTATAGTAATCTGCATTAAATGAAAATACTAAAGTGTCAACTTCCGAATTTGGACACGATTGATAAGGATAATAATACCTATCAATGTAATATTCTTTATATGTTATTTGCAAATCAGAAATTGAAAACATCTCTCCATAAGAGGTACTTGGTAACTGCAGATTTATCGATTTGACGGGTAATGCCGGTATTCCTACAGAATCTCTATAGTCACAATCTTCGTATCCTTCAAATTTATACCAAACAAAATTCTGACCTATTGTATCTACATTTATTGGAGATATGTAATTAGTATCTAAAGAATAACTTATGTAATATCTATCAACTTCAGGAATTATATTTAATGTAGAATCAACATACACTTGAGTGCCGAAAGTATAATCATCCGGATCTATTGATTGTGAATAGCAAAAATATGCCGAAAACAGCAACAAAAAAAGGATAATATATTGTTTCATATAATAATATGTTTTATGATGATAAATTAATTAATTAATTAAATCTCATTTGTGTTTCGGGCATAGAGTGATATCACATAACTACCATGCCCTAAATAGTTTCAAGGCTAAACTATTGAATAATATGTATTTAAAAATTGTCATACAAATGTATCCTTATACAAAGGCAAAGGTATAAATAAATTTTATAATGACAAACTCTATTTTAAATTTAGTTTCAAAAAAATTACTGCGCTCTTAATTACTATCTATAAATAATCTCCCACCCTCTATGCACGGGGTGAGAACTCAAATATTTAAATAGTTATTAATATTTATTCTGATAATACGGAGTCGAAATGCCATTTTTTGCCGTCTGCATCTGTAAACATTGTTACTCCAACTCCATTTACATATTTAGCATATTCTTCTGTTGTGTTTTTTGTATCATACGCAATTAATTCCGGTAATAAATAAGATTGAATGTCGTCTAATTTCTTTTTTTTGATATTAAAAAGATATTTACTTCCGTCAATAGAATTCGGAATTATTTTATACCTTTGTATTGTTAAATTTATCAGTATATGCCAACCCTTCCTTCTCTATTTTTAAAAAAGAGATGTCCGACGACGAGGAATGTTTGCTGCGTGAGGCTCTTTCACTCCTCGGTCAGTTCGATGGACTGCCGAATTTCGATAGACTTGAAAGTCTTCGTCTCGGACTCGGAATAGGTCGTCCTTATAAGCAAATTATCTCTTTTACGAAAAATCCGCTGAAAAATTCAAATTTGTTGGGTGAATTGTTTACCGCTATATCTCAAAAACAGGTGGTGAAAATTTATTATCGTACTTTTGAAACTACCCCTTACGAGTCGATTATTGAAGCACTTGGCAAACTTGCAAATATAATTAAAGATAGAATAAATACTTTATTAAAAAATCAGTAATAATAAGTTATGATGCAGTAAAAATCTGGTAATTTTTGTTGAACATAACATTTAAACATTAAAAGGATGAGACCTTATGAAAAAAAATTAGTACCTATTGTAGTGGTGATTGCATTGCTACTTATTCTTATTATTTCTCTATTTATCTTTGGTAGAAATAAAGATTTATCAGAAAGTCCACAACAGAATGAAGACACAGCTTCTATCGCAGTTATTGATGCCACTGAGAGCTTGTATGAAGAGAAAGTTGTTAAGGAAGTGGTACCATCTGATGAAGAGTATCTTAATAATAGAAAATTTACATTTTTTGATAGCGATACTATTGTCGGAGATTTTAATGGAGATGGCAAAAAGGAGGAGGTATATTTTATTAGTGATACTGTTTTCTATGAGGGTGAAGAAGCTACCAGTTGGGATTTTCAAGGTGGTTATACGTCAGTTTTTTCTGATAAAAGTATACCTAATTTCGAAACTACTGCAAATTGGGTTGGTCCCTTACATAATCTTGGAGATTTGAATGGTGATGGAAGAGATGAAATCGGAATCTATATCTCTTATTTTTCTGCTTGGGGAGCTTACGAAGTCTTGTATTTTAATGGCACAGAATGGGTTGATTTGATTGGTTCATATCCGTTACATAGTGAAGTCTTTCTTGAAAAAGGGAGGGATTTTCATCCGGTAGAAAAATACTCTAATAAAAAGGTTAAAATATATATAAGTGCTAGAGATGAGGAAGGATGGCATTCTTTGGAGACAAAAATTGTAGAAGTAAAATTATTAGAGAAAAATAAAGGCTTGTGGTGATAAAGGTTTAGTTTTTTCCTTATATTAATTGGTGCCCGGTAAAACTTCTGAATATTTATTTAGGTTTTACCGGGCATCAATTTTTTATAGAATTTTTATGAAGTAATACATAAGTAAAGGTGTTATTCATTTGCATTTAACTTTTTTCAAAGTAATGTACTATTGATTATATTTCATTAAATAACGTTAGTTGTATATCCACATCTCTTTGTTTATATTTTTTGCTTTTCTTCGGAATATTTGGCTGTGGTATATTTATAGACTCATTATTTTTAGAATCAGACTCATTATTTTTATTTATTGGATTTCCTTCGTTATCAATGGCTATCGCACCTTTTTCTATTAATAATAAGTTGGCATTGTGTTCTTCTTTGTCTGGGTATCTTACATAAATGAGACGATCTTTGTTCAATCCATCTATTACTCCGGACCAAGTACCTCCTTTACTATCACTTTGAGATACATATATTTCTGATGCCAAACCATATATTATAGCGTTTCTTGCCATTGCTAATTCAACAGCCCATGGAACATTGGGCGCAAAAGTGCTAATTACTAACACGTTGCCGGAAATGATGTCTTTGTAATATTGTTTAAATCCTGATTTGAACGTCATTATTCCTTGAGGAAGCACAATGATACTTTTACCATTTTCTGATATGGCAGAATCTAAAGCTTGTCGGTCTACTCCTTTTGCAAAGCCACTTACTATTACTTGTTTTTTTAATACAGCTTTTCGTGCAATTGTATCTGTAAATGTTAGTGATTTAGAGTCTGCATTTCTTGAACCGACTATAGCTATGGTAGGTTTTTGTAAAAGACTTTTATTCCCTTTGGTATATATTACTATTGGTGAATTGTATTTTAGATTGTGCTTTAATAATTGGGGATATTCTGTACTTGTAATAGGAAGAATATCGTATCCTTGAGATAGCAAATCTTCAATTAAAAAAGAATTGTTTGATAATTGACTTTTTGCTTCTGTAAATCTGATTTTTTCTTCATTTGTTAGACCTATAGTATCCCAAAGAGTCTCTTTTTCGAATAAATCTATAATAGATATCTTAGTTTCGTTTGTGAAACAATTTGCGTATATTTCATTCTTTCTTTTTGTCGTTATTTTAGGAATAAGGGAAAGAGTAACCCAATATGTAAGTTCTTGCTTGTTCATAATGTAACTCCTACTGTTTTTGCAATTACTATTGGAACTATTAGTTTAGCTCCTTTTGAAGTTAATAATTTTCCTGCCTCTTTTATTGTAGCACCGCTATCGAATATATCATCTATTAACACGATATTTTTGCCGTTAATATTTGTATTAATATCGAATGCCCCGGATACATTGTCTTGTTTGCTATATGAATTCTGAAATATCTTCTGTTCTGATGTTATTCGAGTTTTTGTTAAATTATGGTTTATAGGGATATTAAGTGTTTTGGCAAATTTCTCGGAAAAATTTTTCACTAAAGTGCCTGATTTCGTTGGTGGTATATAAAGAACCATATCAAAGTGAATTCCTTTAAATTTCTTTACAAACATAGATAAGGTGCGTTTTAGTAAAAAATCCGGAAAATCTCCACCATTTTCGTACTTGCATCTATGTATAGTTTCTCCTATGTTAGAAACTCCATAATAAGACGTTGCATAGCCATCCACTAATCGAGATGCTCTATTAATATGGTCGTTAATAATATCTCTTTCTTCCGAGTTGAAACTTGAATAATCAATATCTTGGGTGAATTTAAATATTTTAGTGGTGCTTGATTTCCCTAAATCATCTTTCGTTATTTTTTCTACTAATATGTTGTTTGGACTTTTAAAGCATACTCTAAAATTACTTTTCCTTGTTGTCCAAGAAGAAACTTCTAAAATTGGATAATATGTTTCTCGGTAATTTTCCAATTTTATTTTCATCTCTTTAGATAATGTTGATGTTATTTTAGGTAAATTTGTGTTGTCACAATTACTATAATTGTCTATTATATCACTATCAAGAAAAGTGCATAAATACTTCATTCTTGGTTCTGAAGTATATATGTATTGTTTCATTGCTTCTAATTCTTCCAGTTTATTCTTCCTTAATTGATCAAATAGGGCGGTGTTTAATGTCGGTGCATTATATTGGTATTCATATTTTTTTGTTCTATTATATACAACTTCTTTTATGATACCTTGGGCAATTAAATCTGCTTTTATTACTCTTGCTTGAGTTGTATTAATATTTGCTTTTTTAGTTATTTCTCTTTCGGACAATTGTTCCTCCTTTAAAAGAGATATTACCTTTTCGTATCTTTTTACTGAAGGACGAGCATTTTCGATAAAAGATTTTGGCAGTATTAAGTCTGTTTCTATATCGTTGTTCGGACTTTTTTGTTCATTGAAAAACAATATGATACGAGCGGGTTTGCCATCTCTACCGGCTCTTCCTATTTCTTGATAATAATGAATTGGAGATTGAGGTATTTGGGTGTGAATAATAAATCTAATGTCCGGCTTGTCAAAGCCCATGCCTAATGCATTTGTGCAAACTATACATTTCCAGGTGTTGTTTATTAATCCGTTTTCTATATTGACGCGATTTTCAGAGTCTAAGCCTGCATTATAATCAATTGCATTAATATTGTTAAATTGTAGCCACTTTGCATATATTTCAGTATTAACTCTAGTCCCGGTATATATAAGTCCATTCCCATTTAGATAATTAATGTTTTCAACTATCCAAGCCATTTTTTCATCTTCTGATTGTACTTTGATAACTTGTAATTCAAAGTTAGGCCTTATCAGATTTCCTCTAATTGTTGTAAGTCTGCCTCCTATTTGTTGTTCAATGTCTTTTTGTACTTTTTTTGTAGCTGTGGCTGTTGTTGCAAGTATTGGTAAATGTTGTGGAAGTAGTTGAACTAAGTTGATTATTCTTCTAAAAGCAGGTCTAAAATCATGCCCCCATGTGGAAATTGTATGAGCTTCATCTATTACAATCATGGATAAATTTAAATGTCTAGTTGCTTCAATCCATGTATTATTTTCTTGCCTTTCAGGAGCAATATATAAAATTTTAATTCTACTATTAAGGGCATCTTCTAATACTTTGCTGTTTTCTTCTGGAGATTGTTCAGAGTTTATATATGCAGCAGAAATACCTTTTGCACGTAAATTATTTACTTGATCGCGCATTAAAGCAATTAGTGGTGAAAATATTACTGTTATTCCATCGAATTGAGTTGCCGGAAATTGATAACACAATGATTTGCCGAATCCGGTTCGTTCTATCAATAAGATTCGTTCTCCATTAAATATTCGGTTTATCGTTTCCCATTGTTCATCATAGAATTTTTCTATTCCGAATATTTGTTTTAGTTTCCCTTCCGCTTCTTGTCGTGTCATAATATTATCTTGGAGCTATTTTTTATTTCTTTACACCTTCAAAGTTTTCTACTATCTTTACACGTATATCCTCAAAGTGGTCTACTATCTTAACTTTTACATCTTCAAAGTTGTTCACTATCTTTACTTTACCACATGAGTTCTCGAATGAAGTCACTATTTTGATATCGACATCTTCAAAGTGGTCTACTATCTTTACGCGGATATCTTCGAAATGATCTACGATTTTTACTTTACCGTATAGTTTGTATGTCTTGCCATCTTTAGTAATGGTGCAGTTCTCTTTGTCTATTTTTACATCTGATGCTATTGCACTATTTGTAATTATAGCCAAAAGTAATATAGTGAATAACTTTTTCATATCATTTTTAGGTTGAGTAAATTATAGATTTATATTTATATATAAGTAAATAGCTCAACAAAGTTATAACTATTTTTTTAATTGTACAATAGTCTTAGCCGATACTTAAAAAACGCCCTTGAAAAATTTTTTCAAGGGCGTTTGTATATTAGTGTTAATTCAATGAATTATTTTCTACCAGGGTAAACTTTAAGTGCTTCGGCAAGGCATTTGATAGCTTCTTTAAGGTCTTCGATTTTAAGCACATAGGCAATACGTACTTCGTCTAAACCACAGCCTTTAGTAGAATAGAATCCGGCTGCAGGGGCTACCATTACGGTTTTGTTTTCGAATTGGAATTCTTCGAGCAACCATCTTGCAAAGCGTTCGGAATCATCGATAGGGAGTTTTACTACTGTGTAGAATGCTCCTTTTGGTTTCGGACAATAAACGCCCGGTATTTCGTTAAGAGCTTTTACCATATAGTCGCGACGAGCGATGTACTCGTTATATACGCCATCGAAATAATCTTTTGGAGTTTTTAATGCTGCTTCGGCTGCTAATTGTCCGTAGAAAGGAGGGCAAAGACGTGCTTGTCCGAATCTCAATGCTGCATTGATAAGCTCTTTATTGTGAGAGATGATTGCTCCAACGCGCACACCACACATAGAGTAACGTTTTGATACTGAGTCCATAAGAACTACATTGTTCTCAAGGCCTTTAAGTGTCATACATGATATGTGGTCGTTGCCATCATAGCAGAATTCACGATATACTTCATCGGCAAAGAGGAATAAATCGTATTTCAATACTATTTGACGGAGGGTTTCAAGCTCTGCAGCTGAATAGAGGTAACCGGTAGGGTTGTTTGGGTTACAAATCATAATTGCTTTTGTGCGTGGATTGATGATTTTCTCGAAATCCTCTATTGATGGTAATGCAAAGTCGTTTGCTATTGTGGTTTTGATAGGTACAACTTTTACTCCTGCTTGTAATGCAAATGAGTTGTAGTTGGTATAAAATGGCTCCGGTATGATGATTTCGTCGCCCGGATTAAGGCATGCCATCATGGCGATAGTGATAGCCTCTGATCCGCCATTAGTAACGATGATTTCGTCTTCAGTAATGTTGATACCTATTGATTTGTAGTACTCGGTGAGACCTTTGCGGTAAGAAAGATTACCGGCAGAGTGACTGTATTCTATCACTTTACCATCATAGGCGCGTACTGCATCAAGGGCACATTGTGGAGTTACGATGTCCGGTTGGCCAATGTTGAGGTGATAAACTTTTACGCCGCGTTTTTTTGCAGCGTCTGCATAAGGTACCAACTTACGAATTGGTGAAGCAGGCATAATTTTGCCTTTTTCTGATAATTGTGGCATAATTGTATTTTGTTTAAGGTTTTATATTACTTGTTTTAAGTCCCCGTTAAAAAACTCCGCAAAATTACAATATTTTATTGTAATGCACTACACTTTCCGATGATTTATTTTTTCATGGTATTTATGTGTGTGGTACGGTGTTTAGAGAGTTGTTTTAGTCGTCGAATTCTATTTTCTGTTGAGCGGCTTGCTTTAGGAGTATCTCTTTATCCGTTTCCGGTGTGAGTTGCTCTTCTTTATTTCGATAATAATATATTATTCCGCATTTCTGGCAAGTTATTAACTTCTCGTATGGTAGCATATGCTCGTAATAGGCTTCGATAGAATCCCATATCTGAAGTATTAATTCGTCTACCTGTGCGCGCATCTCCGCTACTTTTTGTTGATTGCGTGATGTGGATTTTTGTCGTATTTTTTGGCTGACATTCAAGTCGTAAAATATGTCATAAAATACTTTTAGTTTTGCTGCAGATGGAAATGACAGTGGTACACCGCCGTGTGCTACGCGCTCTTGCTCACCATCTATGATATTTTTTCCCCATTCAATCAAAGCGGCATCAGAGGTCAAGTCCGGGACTGTATTGTCGTCCGGATTCAACTTATAATACTCTTTTACGTTCTTTTTTAAATCCCCTCTGATTACGGCAAAATTAAGTACTTGGATGAAATGTGAGATGTACATCTTTACGTTTTTTGCCGCGCCTTGATATTTTTTATTCGATTCTACTTGAGTGTCGAACGTTTGGTTATACTCACCTACAAGCATATTGAATGCGTTGTAGTAAGCTTTTGCTTGCGACAGTAGTTTTAATGATATAGGTATTTTGTCCAGCTCCAATTTTTCGAGGTCTATTGCCTTTTGGAGTGACTTAAGGCGTGCCTGGTCGGTTTTTGGAAGTCGTCTGTAAGGCATATAAATCTTTGTTTTAGAGGTTGTTAATCATTTCTTCCCATCAGTTCTTTTGCTAATGATACGAATGGGGCTTTTTCTTCTTCACTTTTATTTATTTTGTCAAGGCATTCTATTGCCAATTTGTAGTAATGGCTCATCGCTTCATTGCACATCTTCGGCATTTCAAGTTGATTGTAGATGTCGATTATTGTAGACACTTTTTCTTTTTCGTGGATGCTGTTGTTGTCTAATAATTGTGTGATTGTAAGTCGTTGAGATACACCACAATTTTTGAGGGTTTGGATAAGTAAAAAGGTGCGTTTGCCACACATAATGTCGCCTCCGATTTTCTTGCCGAAAGTAGTTTCATCACCATAACAATCGAGATAATCGTCGCGCAATTGGAATGCTATTCCGAGGTTGATACCGAATTCATAGAGGTTGTCGGCATCTTCTTTTGATGCTCCTCCGAGTATGGCTCCGACTTTTAATGCACATGCAAGCAGTACTGCCGTTTTTAGGTATATCATATGATAATATTCCTCAATGGTGACGTCGGTTCTGGTTTCGAAATTGGCATCGTATTGTTGTCCTTCACATACCTCTAATGCAGTGGTAGAGAAAAGGTTTAATAATTCTTCCATCTTGTCGGTGTCTGTTTTGGCAAGATATTGGTATGCTTTTATAAGCATGGCATCTCCCGAAAGAATAGCTGTATTGTCATCCCATTTTACATGCACGGTAGGGCGGTTTCTACGCATATCGGCATGGTCCATAATGTCGTCGTGAAGCAGAGTAAAGTTGTGGAAAATCTCCAATGCAACGGCGGCAGGGAGGGCTTTGTAAATATCTCCGCCAAAAAGTTGTGTCGCCATCAGTGTGAGCATAGGACGTAAGCGTTTTCCTCCGCTTTCCAAACTATATGCTATCGGTGTATATAATTGTTTGGGCTCAATGTTCCAATCTATCTCTTTAAAATAGTTCTGAATAATTTCTTTTATTTCCATGATATCGAGTAAAATTAAAATTGTTTGTTAATGCTATTTTCTATTATTTCTGTCATTACATCGCTGATGTTTAGTTGTGCGGCTCTAATCTGTTGCGGTATGAAGCTTGTTGCTGTCATACCGGGAGTTGTGTTGATTTCGAGCATGTATATTTCGCCTTCTTCGGTTACTATATAGTCCACGCGAATTATGCCGTTAGCTTCTATTAAATCGTAGATTTCGGCAGTCATCTCTTGCACTTTACGAGCCAATTCATCCGGGATGCGTGCAGGGGTTATTTCATCTACTTGTCCGTTGTATTTGGCATCGTAGTCGAAGAATTCATTGTGTGTAACTACTTCGGTAACAGGGAATACTACGGTTTTTTCTGCAGTTTTATACATGCCGCAAGTGAGTTCGGTGCCACTGATAAACGATTCTATCATTACTTTGCTGCCTTCGTCAAATGCTTTTGTTATGGCAGGAATGATTTGCTCTTTTGTTTTAACTTTGGTAACTCCGAAGCTACTACCACCTGCCGATGGTTTTATGAAACATGGTAAACCTATATAGTTGCAGATGTGGTTGATATCTACTTGTTGTTGGCGATTTTTAAGTTCGATGCTCTTTGCGATTTTTACATTACTGTTTCGTAAAAAGTTGTTACAGAAAAATTTATCGAATGTTAGTGATGCCGGTAGTACATCGCAGCAAGTGAATGGAATGCGCATTAAACGGAAATATCCCTGTAGAATACCATTCTCGCCGGGTGTACCGTGTATTGTAATATAGGCACAGTCGAAAACTGTTTTTTCTCCTTTGTAAGTAAAAGAGAAGTCGTTCTTGTCGATAGGTGTTTTTTCACCATCTACAAGGGCGTTCCATTCTTTGCCAATAATTGTAACTATGTATTTATTGTATTTTTCCGAAGGTATAAAATTCATTAACCCTTCAGCACTTCGTAGCGATACTTGCCATTCGCTGGAGTCGCCACCTGCTACTATTGCTATATTTTTTTTCATATATAAATATATGTGTATTTAGTCGTTTATATTAGCCGGATTGTATTTCCTCCATTTTTCCAAAAGCTGATGTATATCTTGTGGCAGCTCGCTGTCGAATTCCATCCTTTCTCCGGTAGTTGGGTGCGTGAATCCGAGTGTTTTGGCATGAAGGGCTTGGCGCGGACAGATTTCAAAGCAGTTGTTGACGAACTGCTTGTATTTTGCAGTGCGTATGCCTTTTAGAGGCTCGTTGCCTCCGTATCTTTCATCGTTGAAAAGCGTGTGGCCGATATGCTTCATGTGTACGCGAATTTGATGTGTGCGCCCCGTTTCAAGTCGGCATTCCACAAGTGTACAATAGGCGAATCGCTCTAATACTTTGTAGTGCGTGACGGCATGTTTTGCAAGCGGGTTTTCTTTCTCATCGAAAACGGTAAACAGCATTCTGTCGCGCGGGTCACGAGCTAACGCTCCGTTTATTGTGCCCTCATCTTCTTTAATTACTCCCCACACCAAGGCATTGTAGGTGCGAGAGGTGGTTTTGTTAAAGAATTGGGCGGACAAGTTGGTCTTTGAAGCTTCGTTTTTAGCAACCAATATAAGTCCTGACGTGTCTTTGTCAATACGGTGTACGAGGCCTATATGCGGATTGTTGGCATCGAAATCCGGGTTTTCTCGTAAGTGCCATGCTACTGCATTGAGCAGTGTGCCGTCGAAATTCCCGAAACCGGGATGCACGACAAGGTTTGGTTGTTTGTTTATAAGCAGTATGTCGTCGTCTTCATATACTATATCAAGGGGTATCTCTTGAGGCACTATAGTTACTTCGTTTTTCGGGAAGTCGAGAACTACGGTAAGTATGTCATTCGGTTTGATTTTATAGCTGCATTTTACCGATTTTCCATTAGCTAAAACGTGCCCTGCATCGGCAGCCTCTTGTATTCTGTTTCGTGATATCCCGGGGAGCATATTTGCCATGTATTTATCTACACGCATACTGCTTTGCCCTTTGTCGACTTTCAATCTGAAATGCTCGTAGAGGTTGCTCTCTACATCTCCATCGTCATCGGCATTATCTTCGGTTTCATATAATATGTCGTTGTCGATATTGTCGTCTTTTAATAACATAATGTGGTTTCCGTTAGTTGTTTAATTGTAAGCTAAAACGTTATTATGTTGTCAATTAAAAGAATTCTTCCGAATTGGTTTTCTTCGATTTCGACATATATACCGTTATTGTAGTGCCCTCGGTGATTATAGAGTTTGCTTCAGGGGTTTGCTTGTAGACCTTGTAGTATTGACGGTCGGTTTCACTCGATGGGGTAGTGTCGTAGATGATGTTAACTCTTTGATTCATCGAGTTTATGTCAGGGAACATATTGCGTATCCCGTTATATGTCATACCGATGTAGTTAGGAGCTGCAATCGATTCGTTGCTATTTTCTCCTGCAACGATTATTAATCTAGCTCCGTCCGGAATTTTGGTGTGCTCCGTTATCGGTTCGTTATTATACAGGATATTTATGGTAGAGTTGTGCTCTGCCGGGATGAGTCGGATAGAGTCGGCATTAAAGCCTAAATTACGAAGCGTGGATTGGGCTTGACGCGGACTTATTTCTATTAAATCGTTTATCGGAATAGTTCTTGAAATACGAGTTATTCTGTTTGTGGTGAGGTAGATAGTGCGATTCTTTTTTACGAAAGTTTGTGGAGCCGGCGTTTGCTCGGCAATTTCTCCGGGTTTTAACGTGCGTATGTAAACGGAGTCTATTACTTCGTACTTTAAATCCAAATCTTTGAGTATTAATTCCGCCTCTTCAACGTAATTGCCAATTAAATTTGGAACTTCTACTTTTTCGTTGTGGTGAGTATATTTCTTTAACCACCATGATAAAGCGAATAATACTACGACAGTCAATATGATAGCGGCAAGAACATTGCCCCATACAAACTTGCTTTTCAAGAATTTAATGATGTTTTTGAACATGTATTGCTGTTTTAATATTTATCTTGCAAAGATACGTTTTTTTTTCTTTTGTTGTATGTTTTTTAATCCATTATCATCTCTTTTTTATTGTTTTTTTGTAGTAGTATCGATAATGAAGTTTGTGCCTTTATAATTTCTATTTTTTTATTACCTTTGCACGATAAATTTTAGATATTATATATAATCATGAATACACTGAATCTCACTAAGTTTGGCCGTCAATCGGTTTCTTTTTATTTGGCTTTGGAAAAATATTTGCTTAATTCTTCGAAATGGAGAGATAAAGAGTTGTTTTTTATTTGGGATATTTTTCCTGCAATAGTATGTGGTAGGCATCAATTGATTGAGGGTGAGGTGAATATGGATTATGTAAAGCGTATCGGTGTGAAAATATATAGGCGGCATAGTGGTGGTGGTACTATTTATGCCGATGAGGGGTGCTTTATGTTTACTTTTCTGCGTCGATCACAAAGTAGGGATAAAGTGTTTCAATCTTCGTTGATTCAAGTGGCGGATGCGTTTAAATTATTGAATTTGGATGTGGAGCTTTCCGGACGTAATGACCTTCTTTTTAAGGGGAAAAAATTCTCGGGAAATTCTTATTTGAAAAATGAATATGGCTCGATACTTCATGGTACTCTGATGTATAATACGGATATCGACACCCTTGTGCGCTGTATTACGCCGGATAATGAGAAGCTTATCTCCAAGGGAATAGAGAGTGTGCGTCAGCGAGTTATCAATGTGGGAGATTCTTTGGAAATCAGTAGAGAAGAGCTGATGAGGCATCTTGAGCATTCTATTGCGCCGGATGAAGTATTTCTGACAGATGAAGAGTATGATATTGTCCGCTCAATGGAGGCATTTTTCTTGTCGGACGACTGGATGAAGGGCAATAATCCGCCTTACTCTTTTTGTAATAAAAAAAGGTATCCGTGCGGAGTTATCAATGCAAAAGTGGATGTTAAGAAGGGAGTTATAGCCAATATGTTTTTTAATGGCGACTTCTTTACTCATGGCGATTTGGAGCCTTTTTACGAAAAATTTGTCGGAGTGCCTTTTAAAAGAGATGCAGTGGCTGAAGTGCTGAAAAATAATCCCGTAGATGTATATATTCTCGGGGCGGAAAACGATAATATTGTTGATTTGCTATTTGAAAAATAGCCTATCATAGTATCCTTTTTTGGTTGCATTTTTTATAAGAACGTTTTTGGCAAGCCAGATGAGCAGAACAAAGCTTGCTTTGTTATGCCATGGCGAAAAATCGTCTGTTGAAAACGAAGGAATATCCGATGAGTTATTTCCTTGACTTTTTATTTGTAGGTTGTAAAGTCGAGATAGGGGAGTAGTTTATTTAATTCTGTGGGTGTTAATTGTTTTAGTTGACGTAAATCTTCTTCTTTCAGTGTGCCGTTGTGCGCTTTGTCCCAACGCAATTGATAAATCTCTTTGGCTTGGTCGTAGTTTATGTAAGGGTGATTGAGCAAGCCTCTTATACTTGTTTTGTTTATCTTTATCGTCTTTATTGAATCGAGATTAGCGGTGGCATACTGCATTAGTGGTGTGATGATGCTGTCCGGTATCTCTTCTATTTCAAGGAGTTGCTGCGCACTTGTGTAGCCTCCCAATTTGCGCTTATAATTGATTATCATCTTTGCCCTTCCTATGCCTATACCTGGTAATTGACTTAGCGTGAGTGTGTCTGCGGTATTTAGGTCAAAAGTAAAATAGTGCTTTTGGTGTTTTATTTTAGTGCTATCGACAATATTTTCCGGCGAGGGGTAAAGAGTATATGGTCGCAACTCCGTTATAAGTGCCGTGTCGATATTGAATATTTGTTTGAATTTTCGCTCGTTGTTAATACTGCCTCCTCGCCTGCGATATTGCAGTGCATTATGTGCCATATATGGTTGAAACCCAAGTTCCAACATCCCGAAACTGTCTATTTCGTTCGGGTTAAAACAAAATAATCTTTTGGGCGGTAGAGTTGCTTCTGATGATGAAGAATGCGAGGGGTAATTGTTATTATATGAATGAAATCTTGCAGTATCTATCGGAATTAAGGAATTTTCGAATGCCTCTACTCGTGCTATTAATGCAGAGTCCGGCATAAAAGTATCACTGTTTTTGCCCGAATAAAATTTGTTGAATATAACTGAGGAAAAAATAATACACGCTATGGCAGTGAAAATAATTTTCTGCGATAGCGTGTATTTGTATTTATTTGAGTTATGATTCATATTGTTTTACAACAACACACCCATAATGGAAGTGCTTATTTAGTCATTTCCCCTCTGAGCGGTTCGTTCATTTTCTCCTTTATAATTTCAGGGTCGTTATATTTTCCTAAAAGGAACATAAGTTTTGCCGTGGCGGCTTCCGTAGTTATGTCGTAACCCGAAACAACACCGGCGTTTATCAAATTAACGCTGGCTTCGTATCTGCCCATCTCCACACTTCCTGCTCTGCATTGCGATACGTTTACTGTGATGATGCCTTTGTCGGTAGCTTCTTTAATGGCGTCGCAAAGCCATTGGCGGGTAGGTGCGTTACCCGATCCGAAACTTTCAAGTACTACAGCCCTAATACCCGGTATGTTATATATTGCTCTTACGGTAGACTCAGTGATTCCCGGGAAGAGCTTCAGGATTACTACATCGGTGCTGAAGTGAGTCGCAATAGATAGCGGTTCTTTAATTTCTTCTCTATGAATATTATGGTTATAATATTTCATGTGTACGCCGGCACGTGCCAATTCCGGGTAGTTGAACGATGCAAAAGCATTGAAATCTTCGGCATTACGTTTTGTGGTACGGTTGCCACGCATCAACTTGTCCTCAAAAAAAAGACATACTTCCGGAACCATTGCCTCGCCATTTTCGTTTTTAGCCGCTGCAATTTCTATTGCCGTAATGAGGTTCTCTTTGGCGTCGCTGCGAAGCACACCAACAGGGAGCTGTGAACCGGTAAAGATAACAGGCTTTGTGAGGTTGGATAGCATAAATGATAGAGCCGCTGCAGAATAAGCCATCGTGTCGGTACCGTGTAATACTACAAAACCATCATAGTCGTTATAGTACTTCTCTATCAATTGTGCTATTTCTATCCAATTGGAGGGTTGTATGTCACTGGAATCTATAAGCGGGGTAAATGATACTGATGAAATATTTACATGTAACATACTCAATTCGGGTATGAAACTCAATACTTGTTTGGTGTCGAGTGGAGATAATGAGTGATTGTTACTATTCTCTCCCATACTTATCGTACCACCTGTAAATATAAGTAATACAGAACTTTGTCTTTCCATAAATAGTCGGTTTTCGGTCCGTTTTTTCGATAATTGTTATTGGAAATATTTCCTCTGCAAAGATAATGATTTTTTTGTTATTTAAGTTTCCAAATATTCCCTTCGTTATCTAAAAATTGTATGATACCGGTTCCTTGTTCGAGAATTGCATATAAATTCCCGTCTTTGTGTACTTCAATTCTGTCAATTATACAGCCTTCTTTTAAACACTCTTTATTGTTGCATTCACAATAATCTTCAATGCTTATACAGTCTTGTGTTGTTAATGAATTAAATTCATAAGAGCTCATCACTCGTGCGTATGGATTGTCTTTTTTGACAGATGTATAAATGTCATACACAAATGATATTATATTTTTTTCGCTGTTATTTAAATGGTATATTATATATGTTTCTTCAATGTCATATTCAAATTTGAAATCAATTTCTTTAAACCAATATTCTCGCCATAAAAGATTTTGGTCCAATGTTAATTCAAGAGTATCCGTAATACTATCTTTTTCGCAAAGATAAATGAATTTTGTGCCGACATTGAAAGGCATATAATTCCTTAAATATTCTTCTGATACATAATTATATAGACTATCTTCAGGAGGAATGATAGTATCTTTCGTAATTGTATCTTCCGGTTGAAGAGGATATATCGGTTTGTGAGGACAACTTACAAACAATGTTGTTACAAACATTACTAAAATTATTGGAATGAGAAACCTTTTCATAAGACTAAATATTTTAGTGATTAATAACTATTTTGTGTGTTCTCTTTAAGAAATTTAACGTCAATTACGCCTTCGGCATCTAAAAACTCATAGGCAAATATATCTGATAATCTATAACCATTCAAAGGAATATCAAAAGAGATTGATTTGATAATTCGTACTATGCCGGATAAAGGATCATATTGAATAGGACTTATTTTTACGTTTATACCAGTCGTGTTACCAGCTTTAAATGGAGCGCTAACATAAATGTAATCATTTAAATTATGATGTAAAAGATAATAATCTTCATTATATATGAATTGAGCTTCATTGTCTCCTAGTACATCTTGATACGGATAATACTGTTTTTTAACTGAAAATTCTTCGAATGTACAAGAAATATTTGTTGGATAAATAGTGTCGTTACTAATTTCTTTGGGAATTTGAAGAGAAAAACTTATGAAAGGTAAATTAGGATTACCAATATAATTCTCTTCACCATTGAATCTACTGAAAGGAAGATTGATTTTAAAAAAATCGACTTCGTTTAACATAATATTGTAATAATTTAGAGATTGGTGATCTAATGAATATACAATATTGTATTTCGAATCATGTATGTTAATAGTAAGATTACTATCCAAATTAACATGACTTTTGATGTCGAAATTGTAAAAGTCATGACATTTTATGAATAATTCTTCTTGTCCAAACAAACTTAATGACATCAATGTCATTAAAATAATGGTGATGATTTTTTTGTTTAATTTCATGATATTCAAGCTGTTAGTTAATATGAAAATTTATATTATACCATTTGCAAAAATATTGTGAACGTTTTTTTTGATGATTGTATGATCATCACTTCAAAGTTACAAAAATAAATTGTATCTGCAATAAATATTTTGAAAATATTGAAATGTCTTGAAAATGTATTATATTTTTCCTCTACATAGATGTTTTATAATTCATTTATTAATTTTACAGTTGCCCCCCCCAGGCCGTCCGAAAACACCACTTTTTTAACGTATTACAGAGGATTGAGCC
>SAMEA3663257__coassemble_406_pt1 | contig 92625 bp, 92 predicted proteins | sample SAMEA3663257__metabat2_low_PE_016 | metagenome-assembled genome bin SAMEA3663257 (sample SAMEA3663257) | pig gut metagenome | biome: pig gut; feature: pig-associated habitat; material: faeces | place: China | collected 2013 | reverse complement strand
GTTTTTTAAACATCCAACCGGCAGTATCCGCTGAGGTTTCAAAGCCACAAAAATATGGTAGCGGAGTATTCTGAGCATTAGTTAATACATTGATACTCAGAAATAAAAACAAAAGATAAATTGATTTGGTAAATATTTTATGCATAGGCAAAACATTAAATAATTTCACTTACATCGATTAAATCTAATAAAGCGCAAATTTAATCATAATATTTCAACCAAACAAGAAAAAATTAAAAAAAACGAATTTTATCTATATCGGTCAACAATAAAAATCAATTTAACTACTGCACTACGATATTAACTATCTGAATATCACCTTCATCATATAAAATTTTCATTATATAAATTCCTTTTTCAAGAGAAAGAGCAAGGCTATTTTCTCCAACGAAGAGTTCGACAGTAGCAACGGCGATTCCGGTTGTAGAATAGATAGTTGCATAGCCATGTCGAGGAGCCAATGCTTTTATGTTAGAGCCCTCATATCCGGGACCGTAAAGCACGAGTGTACTAACCTCTGTCAGTCGATCTTCAGAAAATTGCTGTGGTACAAACGGACAGGTAAAGAGCTCTACAAAATCATCGATACGAGTGAGTTTCATACGATATTCCCCATCAAAATCAAGATCTTGTCCTTCCACATAGAATTGTGTTTGAGTGTGACCTTCAACAAGTTGCCCATTATAATACCACTCGTATTTTACAAATGTAAAACCACCATTGTATTTCGAATTTTTTAGCGAAAGCACATCATTCCACCTTTGCGTAATCACGTCTTTAGAATATAAGACGGTAAAATCCAATTTCTTCACCACGTTACCACAATCTCTATTATAGAATGTAATATCAACAGAATAGCGATTATCCGGGCGACAAGAATCAGGCATTTGCACCTTTATAATACCACCCTCTATTGGTTTAATATCTGTATTAACGAAGCCGTTCTGTAAAGCCAACTCATTAAATTGTAATTTATATTCCGAAAGGTCGCCATTTTGCAAATCATAAGGAACTTCAAAAGAACCTTGGTCGGCACAAATATCATCAACAATCGGACCAACCTCCAATTGTAAAGAATTATTTACCTGAAGATTACATATATATACAAGGGTATCACAACCTAAAGAGCTCGGCTGATGGTGAGAGTATATGCCGGAATTATAGTACTCGGCACCATGAAAAACATAAGGCAACATATCGGAGCATACCGTATCAACAGTAAAAATGGTATCCGGCTTCAAGACCTCGAGATTAAGAGAGCGTATAGAGTCACATCCCGTCCACGACAGAAGGGTATCTACATAAACTCCGGGATGAGTATATATCTTACCATTAAATTCTACGCTTTCACCTTCACAGATATATGAGTGTACAAAACCTTTTGTTTCGGATATTGCCGGCACTTCAACCAAGAACGTATCTATATCTTCACAACCACCTGCTATAGTGCGGAGCTTAACAGTAAAAGTGTCACCCTCATTTGGAACTATCAACGTAGGATTTTTTTGAATACTGGTTCCATAAGGACCTAAATCCCAGAAATAATCTTCGATAGACAACCTGGGTTCTAATGTAACTTGACCTTGATAATGTTTGTAAACTGCACTTTGATTGTCTATTATCACTTCGTTAATACAGTCATGAGGCGCATGAGTAAAAGTAGCCATTGATTTCGGCAAACGAGGCACTGTATAGGCATTCAATGTAAAAGAACAATACCTATCTTCCGGATAAATTACGTCCACACAATAAGAATTGGTATCATTTTCTTGAACAATGAAATCTTTTTCATTAGATAGTTCCGTTTTAGTACTATCATTCATGAGGTACCACTTATATAAAAAACCTTCGGGAGCGGAAAATTTTTCTGGGGCAGTACGACAATTCGCGCCATCGAGAGAGCCATCGGCACATTCAAGCACAAAATAGGCATAAGCAAAATGATAATCCGCAACGCAAGAATAAAGGGTTATTTTTACTTTAACAGTCTGTCCTACATACGGTTTAAGATTTATACCCAGAATTTGCCAATCCAGATATTTAATAGGGCAATTATAATTTTGCAAACTATCTGCCGGTCTTGGCATATAAGTTTTCCAACCTCGTGTATTGCCAAGAGCAATATCTTTTGCATTACAATCGACTTCTGTACAAGGAGATAACAAAGTATTTCGAGAGCCGAGAATCTCTACATGAATACGAGTCTGTTGTGAAGAAGGATGGAACGAAGCGTATTGAAGAACGGCAGCATAGCGAAGCAACAATATCTCAGCATCAGGGGTAACTGTATAAGTATACATAATAGACGCCGACGGAGAAGCCCTCTCAATCCAATTATTTAAACGAACTGATGCAACAGCACCATCCGGCACCGTTTTCAAATCATATCCTGTAAGCCTATCGTATTCATCCTGCATATAATGAACGGTATGAATACTATTTATGGAAGAATAACCATAATCAACTATACCGACATCACGTGTTGGATTCGAGAAAGTACCCTTGGTACAAGTCACACCCGAAGTGTTGAAATTCAAGAAACCCAAGCAGTTATTAGAAGCATCGTAAATCCAATAATTATCGAGTTCAGCCCAATAACTGGTATCATGGTACAAGTGGAACGAATTTTAAAACATTAACGACCAAAAGGAATAGTTCCTGGTGGTATAATATAAGAATTACCTTGAATATTTTTAAACACCATACAAATAGTGTCATTAGGAGGATTAATCTGATAACACATCAAGTCGTACGTAGGTGCGTTGCCTGTCCATGAGAGAATTGTTCCCAAATTCTTATCATTAGAAAATGTTAGCGAAGTAGGCTGATAATGACAATCAGATGGCTGAGCCACATTAGAAATTTGTACATTATCGATACAAGGTCCCGGATTAAAGGAGGTCTGCGAACGAGATCTAAAAGCAAACACCAAATAATAGTCGCCGGCAGTATTAATATTAAATACACCACTAATAGTTTTCCATTGAGTAGTAACAAAATTAAATCTGCCGGTATTATCGGTAAAGAGATTTGAATTAATATAAGCAGGGAAATCAGAACCGTTTGACGACGCGATAATATTGGTAGAACCGGGCACAATGGCAACGCGCATAGCATCGCGATAATCTATAGAATCTCCATTTATCATAAAATCAAAAAGGAGATTATAACTACCTTGAGTAAAAGTAAATTTTCGATATGCAACGATAACATAACCGGACGTAGAAACTGTATAACCGGCGGTTGATCCGGTATCAGCAGAAACATATAGAGAATATTTTCCTGCACGATGAGTAGCTTGACCTATTACAAATTCACATTCGGTAGACGAACGTCTTTTAAATAACCATCCTACTGTATCTGAAGAAGTTTCAAAACCACAAAAATATGGCAAATTCGTATTTTGGGCTACAGACAAAATAGTAAGACTGAATAAATAAAACGACAATACAAATACTCTTAGATATTTCCGTTTCATACGCTAACAATCTATTTTTACAACAATTAGATATATAAAAATATCTATCTACAAATTTAGTAAAAAAATTAAATGGCACGCACATAGACAAAAAAAACCACACACTCATAAAAGTGTGTGGTTTTTATAAGAAGTATTATCTAACTGATTATTCAGCAGCTGGAGTTTCAACTGCTTGAGTATCAGCATTAGCAGACTTTTTACTACGACGAGTACGAGAAGCCTTTTTAGCAGCTTTTTCTTTGAGCATATTTTCGTTGTAATCAACGAGCTCTATCATACACATGTCTGCAGCATCACCAAGGCGGAAACCTGTATGAAGAATACGAGTATAACCACCAGGACGATTGGCAATTTTCTGAGAGATTTCGCGGAAGAGTTCTGTAACAGCCTCTTTATTTTGCAACTCTTGGAAAACTACACGACGAGAGTGTGTTGTATCTAATTTAGCTTTAGTGAGCAAAGGCTCGATGTAGCGTTTAAGAGCTTTAGCTTTTGCCACTGTCGTATTGATTCTTTTGTGCATAATTAAAGAGTTAGCCATGTTAGCCAACATTGAAGCACGGTGAGAAGCAGTACGGTTCAAATGGTTAAATTTTTTATTATGTCTCATCTTGATTATTCTTTATCTAATTTATACTTGGTCAAGTCCATACCGAAAGTAAGGTTCAAACTTGCTAATTTGGCATCCAACTCAGTAAGGGATTTTTTACCGAAGTTACGGAATTTGAGGAGTTCTGCACGATTAATGCTGCAAAGGTCACCGAGAGTTTCAACATCAGCAGCTTTTAAGCAGTTAAGGGCGCGAACAGACAAATCGAGTTCGGTAAGTTTAGTTTTAAGGAGTTGGCGCATATGTAAAACACTTTCGTCGAAAGTATCATCGGAATTACTACCGGCAGTAGGGATAGTAATAAGGTCATCCGAGAAGAGAGCGAAGTGTTGAATCAAAATGCTAGCAGCCTCTTTAAGAGCCTCTTTAGGATGGATAGATCCGTCTGTTGTTATCTCTAAAATTAAGTTTTCGTAATCTGTTTTTTGTTCGACGCGGTAAGGTTGTGGGTCGTATTTCACATTACGGATAGGGGTAAAGATAGCATCGATAGGGATAATACCTATTTCAGTACCATAGAGTTCGTTTTCATCAGCAGGGAGATAACCACGACCTTTAATAATATTGAGAGTCATATTAAAGGAAGCGGAAGAGTCCATACGACAAATAACTAATTCTGGGTTAAGGACTTCGAAATTAGACATACAGTCGTTAAAATCTCCGGCCTTAAGTTCTTCTTTACCATTTACGTTGATACGGATAGTATCCTCATCAGCGGTACCGGCAATATGTTTTAGACGCACTTGTTTGAGGTTAAGGATGATATTAGTAACATCATCGATAACACCAGGGATAACGTCGAATTCATGTTGAACTCCATCTATTTTGATGGAAGAGATTGCGTAACCTTCGAGTGAAGAAAGTAGAATACGGCGCAAAGCATTACCTATTGTAATACCAAAACCAGGTTCCAATGGACGGAATTCGAATTTACCGAACTTGTCATCGGCTTCTACCATGATTACTTTCTCTGGTTTTTGAAATGCTAATATTGCCATAATTCACTTATTATTTAGAGTACAACTCAACGATTAATTGTTCTTTTATATTCTCAGGTATATCTGCTCTTTCAGGGATATGAAGGAAAGTACCTGCCATGTTAGACTCATTCCATTCGATCCAAGGATATTTGCTGTGGTTAAATCCGTTAAGGGAGTCATTAATAACTACCATAGATTTATCGCGTTCGCGAACAGCAATTACTTGACCTTGTTTTACAGAATAAGAAGGGATATTAACGACGTTACCATCGACAGTAATATGGCGGTGAGAAACTAACTGACGAGCAGCAGCACGAGTTTTAGCCATACCTAAACGATAAACGACGTTATCAAGACGACATTCAAGTAATTGAAGAAGAATTTCACCGGTGATACCCTTTTTAGTTTGAGCTTTTTTAAACAAGTTGCTAAATTGTTTTTCCAAAACGCCATAAGTATATTTAGCTTTTTGTTTTTCTTTCAATTGAGTACCATACTCGGAAGTTTTACGACGACGGTTATTTCCGTGTTGTCCAGGAGGGAAATTACGTCTAGCTTGGTCTTTATCAGGTCCGAAAATAGGCTCACCGAATTTACGAGCGATTTTGGTTTTTGGTCCAATATATCTTGCCATTTTTTTCTTAATTTAAAGGGTTATACTCTTCTACGTTTAGCAGGACGGCATCCATTGAATGGAAGTGGAGTAACGTCGATAATTTCGATTACTTCTATACCGGCACCGTGAACGGTACGGATAGCAGATTCACGACCATTACCAGGTCCTTTAACATAGGCTTTAACTTTTCTCAAGCCAAGATCGTAAGCCACTTTAGCACAATCTTGAGCAGCCATTTGAGCTGCATATGGGGTGTTCTTTTTAGAACCACGGAAACCCATTTTACCTGCAGATGACCAGGAGATAACTTGACCTTCGCCATTTGCTATGGTAACGATAATATTGTTAAATGAAGAGTGTACGTGCAATTGACCTACACCATCCACCTTAACTACTCTTTTTTTGGTTGTTACTGTTTTTTTTGCCATATCAACTTAATATTTTAGCAGTTAAAAGTTAATTACTTAGTTGCTTTTTTCTTGTTAGCAACTGTTTTCTTTTTACCTTTACGGGTGCGGGCATTGTTTTTGGTGCTTTGTCCACGAAGAGGGAGACCAAGACGATGGCGCACACCACGATAACAACCGATATCCATTAAACGTTTGATATTGAGCTGAACTTCAGAGCGGAGGTCACCCTCTACTTTGTATTTAGCACCAATAATTTCACGAATTTTAGCAGCTTGGTCATCAGTCCAATCTTGAACTTTAATATCGAAATCAACACCTGCTTCGGTCAAGATTTGACGAGCGCTACTGCGACCTATTCCGTAGATATAAGTCAATCCAACTTCCCCGCGTTTGTTTTGGGGTAAATCTACTCCGACGATTCTTATTGCCATAAAATTAAATTTTGATTATCCCTGACGTAATTTTTCTTTGGGATTTTTTTTGTTAATAACATACAAACGTCCTTTTCTGCGTACTATTTTGCAATCTTCGGAACGTTTTTTAATAGAAGCTCTTACTTTCATATTAAGATATTTAGTATAAAATATTATTTATATCTGAACGATATTCTACCTTTTGTAAGGTCATAAGGAGACATTTCGACCCTAACTTTGTCACCCGGGAGGATACGGATGTAGTGCATACGCATTTTACCGGAGATATGAGCTGTAATTTCGAGGTTATTTTCGAGTTTTACTCGAAACATAGCGTTAGACAAAGCCTCAACGATAACGCCGTCTTGTTCGATAGCAACTTGTTTAGCCATAAATTAAATTTGGTTAAGTACTTTTTCTATGATAGAGAAGTCTGATAAATTATATGATTTACCTTTTTGAACGGCGACAGTATTTTCGAAATGAGCGGATGGTTTTCCATCACGTGTACGAGTAGTCCATCCATCTCTTTCAAAGATAAGTTCCTTTCTTCCGAGGTTAATCATTGGCTCGATGCAGAGTGTCATTCCGGTTTTAAGCATAATACCGGTGCCTCTGCGACCATAATTAGGCACTTCCGGGGCTTCATGCATTTTTCTACCAACGCCGTGACCTACCATTTCACGAACTACTGAATAGCCTCTTTCTTCGCAATAGGACTGAACGGCATAACCGATATCTCCTATTCTATTTCCATCAAGGGCTTTTTCAACGCCTTTGTAGAGGGATTCCTTAGTAGTTTGAAGTAACAATTTTACTTCATCAGAAATTTCGCCAACAGCAAAAGTGTAAGCATTATCGCCAACGAAACCATTTTTAAAGGTACCGCAATCGACGGAGATAATATCACCATCTTTAAGCACCACTTTATCAGAAGGGATACCATGCACAACCTGATCATTTACAGAAGTACAGAGAGAGGCGGGGAAACCATTATAGCCTTTAAAAGCCGGTGTAGCGCCGTTATCTCTAATAAACTCTTCGGCAAGTTTGTCCAGGTCTGCGGTAGTAATACCCGGCTTAATGACTTTTGCCAATTCAGCCAAGGTTTTACATACCAGCAAAGTGCTTTCTTTAAGCAACTCTATCTCTTCGTTTGTCTTAAGAAATATCATTTATTTAATAAGCAGCTATAGAACCTGAGCGTCCTTTAATTCTTTGGCCGTTAGCCAAGAAACCTTCGATGTGACGTTGAGAGAGGTAAGTCTCTATTTGAGAGAGAGTATCGAGGACAACACCTACGAGGATAAGCAAAGAAGTACCGCCGTAGAATTGAGCGAACTCACCAGTTACACCGAAAATACTTGCGAAAGCCGGCATGATAGCCACGAAGGCTAAGAATATAGAACCAGGGAGGACTATACGAGACATTATTTTATCAATAAATTCGGCAGTTTGTTTTCCAGGTTTAACGCCCGGGATGAAACCGTTATTTTGTTTCAAAGACTCTGCCATCATTTTTGGATCGAAAGTAATAGCTGTATAGAAGTAGGTAAATACGATAATAAGCAAAGCGAAGACTAAATTATACCAAAAACCGGTATTATTCATAAAAGCTTGCATAAAACCGCCCACTTTTTCCGGGTTAAAGCCAGCGAACATGATAGGCACCATCATAATAGCTTGAGCAAAAATGATAGGCATAACACCTGCAGCATTAACTTTAAGAGGGAGATGTTGACGAACGCCGCCATACATCATATTACCTTGAACACGTTTTGCGTATTGTACAGGAATTTTACGAGTACCTTGTACGAGGAGGATACACAAAGCGATAACGATAATAAGTACAACTACTTCGGCGAGTAGCATTACGAGACCGCCGACAGCATCATTACTACGAGAGATAAATTCCTTTATAAAAGCGCCCGGTAGACGAGCAATGATACCAATCATGATTAACATAGAGATACCATTACCAATACCGCGATCTGTCATTCTTTCACCTAACCACATTACGAACATAGAACCAGCGCAAAGAATTAAGGTAGAAGAGATTGTGAACCACAAGCCTTCGGGCATAGTAGCACCTGTATGGGCGATTTGCACTTTAAGGTTCACGAGATAAGAAGGACCTTGGAAGAGCAAAATAAGCACAGTAAGGTAACGTGTCCAGCGATTAAATTTATTTCTACCGCTCTCATCGTGCTGCATCTTTTTGAAGTAAGGAATAGCAATTCCGAGGAGTTGCATAACAATCGAAGCAGAGATATAAGGCATAATACCGAGAGCAAAGATTGAAGCATTAGAAAATGCACCACCTGAGAACATATCGATGAGCGACAATAAGCCTTCGCTAGTTTGTTCTTGCAGTTTGCTTAGCGCTTCTGTGTCAATACCCGGAAGAACAATAAAAGAGCCGAAACGATATATAAGGATAAAAAGGAGAGTTACACCTAATTTATCACGGAGCTCTTTAATTTTCCAGATATTTTTTAATGTGTTTATGAATTTCATTTTAGTTAGGATTTAGAGTGTTTTTGCTTCGCCACCCAAAGCTTCGATAGCAGCTTTAGCGGTGTTAGAGAAAGCGTGAGCTTCTACTAACAATTTAGATTTCAATTCACCGTTTGCCAAGATTTTAACCTTACTATTTTTTGATAAGAAACCGGCATTAACAAGAGTATCGAAATTGATAGTATCGATACCGAGTTTATCGGCTAATTCTTGTAAAGTAGAGAGGTTAATAGGTTTATATTCTACGCGGTTCATACTTTTGAAACCGAACTTAGGCAAGCGACGTTGGAGAGGCATTTGACCACCCTCGAAACCTATTTTGCGTGAATAACCGGAACGAGATTTAGCTCCTTTATGACCACGAGTAGAGGTACCACCTTTACCGGATCCGGGACCACGACCGATTCTTTTGCTGCTTTTTACGGAACCAGCAGCAGGGGTGAGATTATTTAAATTCATATTAACTTTACAATTAAGGATAATTACTCAATAATTTTAACCAAATGTTTAACTTTCTCAATCATGCCCATGATAGAAGGAGTTTGCTCGTGTTCTACAACGGCATTCATTTTATGTAAACCGAGAGCGTCGAGAGTAAGTTTTTGAGTTTTAGGACATTTGATTCTACTTTTAACTTGTTGTATTTTAATAGTAGCCATAATAACAATAATTTTAACCGTTAAAAACTTTATCCAGACTTACTTGACGAATGTGAGCGATAGTTTTAGGATCGCGGAGTTCGCTAAGGGCAGCAAAAGTAGCCTTCACGAGGTTGTGAGGGTTAGAAGAGCCTTTAGATTTAGCGAGTACGTCGGTGATTCCAACACTTTCAAGCACGGCACGCATAGCACCACCGGCTTTAACACCGGTACCTTGAGCTGCAGGGTGGATAAACACTTTAGAGCCTCCGAAAGAAGCGACTTGTTCGTGAGGTATAGTACCTTTATGAACAGGAACTGAAATAAGGTTTTTCTTTGCTGATTCAGAGCCTTTAGCGATAGCAGCAGATACCTCACCTGCTTTACCTAGACCCCAACCTACAAGACCTTTACCATTACCAACTACAACTATAGCAGCGAAGCTGAAAGCGCGACCACCTTTTGTAACTTTGGTAACACGGTTTACTGCAACGAGGCGTTCAACCAGTTCAACATCGTTAGTTGATTTTACTCTATTTTTAATTTCTGCCATAGTAATTAAAATTTAAGGCCAGCGTTTCTAGCCGCATCAGCCAATTGTTTAACACGTCCGTGGAAAAGGAAGCCGTTACGGTCGAAAACGACGGTAACGATACCGGCTTCTTGAGCTTTTTTAGCTATTAATTCACCTACTTTAGCTGCTTTTTCTGATTTAGTAATTTTCTCGTTCATACCGAGAGAAGAAGCAGAAGCGAGAGTTTTACCGGCAACATCGTCGATAAGTTGACAATAAATTTGAGCGTTGCTACGGAAAACAGACAATCTAGGTTTTTCGGCAGTACCCGATACTTTATGACGGATATGCGCTTTTATTTTGAGTCTTCTTTCTATTTTTCGAATCATAATATTCAGGAATTTACGTATATTATTTACCAGCTGTTTTACCTGCTTTACGACGAAGCACTTCACCTTGGAATTTAACACCTTTACCTTTATAAGGTTCCGGTTTACGGAATGAACGTAATTTAGCGCATACTTGTCCGAGCAATTGTTTGTCGCAGCTTTCGAGTATTATAAGAGGGTTTTGGTTACGTTCTGAAACGGTTTGAACTTTAATTTCAGGGGCTAAACCGAGATAGATAGCGTGTGTATAGCCGAGAGAAAGTTCGAGAACTTGACCGTTACTTGAGGCACGGAAACCAACACCAACGAGTTCGAGAGTCTTTTTGTAGCCTTCAGAAACGCCGACAACCATGTTGTGTATTAAGGCGCGATATAAACCGTGCATTGCTCTATTTTCACGTTCATCGTTAGGGCGAGTAACGTGGCAAACATTACCATCGACAGTTACAGTGATATTAGGGTTAATATCTTGTTTAAGTTCGCCTTTAGGGCCTTTAACTGTAACGACATTGTTTTTTACATCAACTGTTACACCTGCAGGGATATGAACAGGTAATTTTCCAATTCTAGACATTTCAACCTCCTATTAATAGATGTAACACAATATTTCACCGCCAACTTTTTCGCGTTTAGCTTCTTTATCAGTCATCACGCCTTTAGAAGTAGACAAGATGGCGATACCGAGTCCGTTAAGAACGCGAGGCATTTCTTTGTAGCCGGTGTATTTACGTAAACCTGGGGTAGAAACTCTTACAAGTTTCTTGATAGCGTTCACTTTGCTATCCGGGTCGTATTTCAAGGCAATTTTGATAGAGCCTTGAGGACCCTCTTCTACAAACTTATAGTTAAGAATGTAGCCTTTTTCAAAAAGAACTTTAGTGATTTCCTTTTTGAGATTAGAAGCAGGAACTTCGACAACGCGGTGATTAGCGTTGATAGCGTTCCTTAATCTGGTTAGATAATCTGCTATTGGATCAGTCATAAAAAAATAATTTAAATTAATCTCGAGGTCCGAGACAATATTTAGTTAAAAAGTTTCTGATTTAGTATCATCCTCCGTTTTACCGTAGAGGTAATATTGAGGTGACTTGAAAGAGAAAGAGGCATAGCCTCGTAGGGTATAATAAGTCAACATAATGTCTCGCACGTATAAAAAATACATGCGAGACTATATTGAGAAGTATTACCAGCTAGCTTTTTTCACGCCTGGGATAAGTCCTGCGGCAGCCATTTCGCGGAATTGGATACGAGAGATACCGAATTGACGCATATAGCCTTTAGGACGGCCGGTGATTTTGCAGCGGTTGTGCAATCTAACGTAGCAAGCGTTTTTAGGAAGAGATTGCAAACCTTCATAGTCGCCTTCTTTGAGTAATTTTTCACGTTTTGCAGCGTATTTAGCGACTAATCTTGCGCGTTTCACCTCGCGGGCTTTCATTGATTCTTTTGCCATGAGATACGAATTAATTAGTTTTTCTTAAATGGTAAACCAAATTCACGTAAGAGAGCGTAACCTTCTTCATCAGTACGGGCAGAAGTAACGAAAGTAATGTTCATACCCAATATTTTGCTGATGCTATCGATATTAATTTCAGGGAAAATGATTTGTTCTGTGATACCGAGAGTATAGTTACCACGACCATCGAGTTTACCTTCGATACCTTTGAAGTCGCGGATACGAGGAAGGGCGACTTTTACGAGTCTTTCGAGGAACTCATACATTTTCTTGTCTCTGAGAGTTACTCTAACGCCAACCGGCATTTTTTTACGGAGTTTGAAGTTAGAGATATCTTTTTTAGAGAGAGTTTGAACAGCTTTTTGACCTGTGATAGCGGTCATTTCGTTAATAGCTGTATCAATAATTTTCTTATCGGCAACAGCGATACCGAGACCTTGGTTGAGCACAATTTTCTCGAGGCGAGGAACCTGCATAATGGTAGTATAACCAAATTCTTTAGTAAGAGCAGGGATAATGCGCTCTTGATAATCTTTTTTAAGGCTTAAAGTATTCATTATTTAATTTCCTCCCCTGATTTTTTAGCGAAGCGTACTAATTTACCTTGACCATTATCTCTTCTACCGATACGAGTAGGTTTACCAGTTTTAGGGTCAACAACGTTAAGGTTAGAGATATGGATAGGAGCTTCTTGTTTCACGATACCACCTTGTGGATTTTTAGCATTAGGTTTAACAGATTTAGCAACCATGTTAAGACCTTCGACAATGGCGCGATTTTTATCGACGAGGACTTTAATAACGCGGCCTTGTTGATTTTTGTCATCGCCTGCAATCACTTGCACCAAGTCACCTTTTTTTATGTGTAATTTACTCATTGCTATAAGGATTAGAATTAGAGCACCTCAGGTGCGAGTGAAATAATTTTCATATTAGTAGCTCTTAATTCGCGAGCAACGGGGCCGAAGATACGGCTACCGCGAATTTCGCCGGCATTGTTAAGGAGCACGCAAGCGTTATCATCGAAACGGATATAAGAACCGTCAGCGCGGCGAATTTCTTTTTTGGTACGCACGATGACAGCCTTAGAAACGGCGCCTTTTTTAACTTCGCCTGAAGGGAGAGCAGATTTAACAGCGACAACAATGATGTCACCGACGGTGGCATAGCGTTTTCCGGTACCACCGAGAACGCGGATGCAGAGAACTTCCTTAGCGCCGGAGTTGTCTGCGACTTTTAATCTAGATTCTTGTTGTATCATAATTACTTAGCTCTTTCGATGATTTCTACTAATCTCCATCTTTTAGTTTTGCTTAGAGGGCGAGTTTCCATGATGCGAACGGTATCACCGATATTGCATTCATTTTTCTCGTCGTGAACATGGAATTTTTTCGTTTTATTTACGAATTTACCATACATAGGGTGTTTTTCTTTCCATTTAACTGCAACAGTAATGGATTTATCCATTTTATTGCTAGAAACAACACCAATACGTTCTTTTCTAAAATTTCTTGTTTCCATCAGGATAAATGATTATTGTTGGTTATTACGTTGAGTTAAGATAGTTTCCATACGTGCAATAGTACGGCGAGTTTCTCTAATAAGAGAAGGGTTCTCAAGAGGAGCGATAGCGTGGTTAAGGACCAAGCGGTTAAGGTTTTGACGCTCTTCAGCTAATCTTTCCACGAGCTCGTTTGTAGTGAGTTCTTTAATTTCTTTTGCTTTCATAACTATTACACATTAAAGGATTCATCATAGTCGCGACGAACGACGAATTTAGTAGTAACAGGAAGTTTTTGAGCAGCGAGGCGAAGAGCTTCTTTAGCTACATCGAAAGGCACGCCTTCAACTTCAATAATCATTCTACCTGGGGTAACAGGAGCAACGAAACCTTCAGGAGAACCTTTACCTTTACCCATACGGACTTCGGCAGGTTTTTTAGTAATAGGTTTATCCGGGAAGATACGAATCCAGATTTGACCTTGACGTTGCATATAACGAGTTACAGCTACACGGGCAGCTTCGATTTGACGGCCTGTAATCCACTTAGACTCAAGAGATTTGATACCGAAAGAACCGAATGCCAGTTGGTTACCGCGTTGGGCGAAACCTTTCATACGCCCTTTTTGCTGTCTTCTAAATTTTGTCTTTTTAGGTTGTAACATAATCTGATTAATTCAAATTCTTTACTAGTTATTTTTTATTACGTTTGAAGTTTCTGCCACGACGGTCACCATTAGGGCGGTTATTTTCTTTAGTAGCGGTAAATTGAGGAGCGAGGTCTCTTTTACCGTAAACTTCACCGCGGCAGATCCAGACTTTGATACCGATGATACCCACTTTAGTGAGGGCTTCAGCGTGGCAATAATCGATGTCGGCACGGAAAGTATGGAGAGGAGTACGACCTTCTTTATACATTTCAGAGCGAGCCATTTCGGCGCCATTAAGACGGCCTGAAACGAGAACTTTGATACCTTCAGCGCCCATTCTCATAGCGGAAGCAATAGCCATTTTAACGGCGCGACGGTAAGCGATTTTGCCTTCAACTTGACGAGCGATGTTATTAGCTACGATAACGGCGTCAAGGTCAGGATGTTTCACTTCGAAGATATTAATTTGAACATCTTTCTTAGTGATTTTCTTCAATTCTTCTTTTAACTTATCAACCTCTTGTCCATTCTTTCCGATAATCATACCGGGGCGAGAAGTACAGACAGTAATAGTAACAAGTTTTAATGTACGTTCAATAACGATTCTAGATAGACTGGTTTTCGCAAGACGGGCATTGAGATATTTACGAATTTTGTAGTCTTCGAGTAATGTATCGCCATAATTGTCTCCACCATACCAGTTAGAATCCCAACCGCGGATAATGCCAAGGCGGTTGCTAATAGGATTAGTTTTCTGTCCCATCTTGGTTAGTCTTATTTTGGTTATTTAAAGTATCAACGAAAATAGTTACGTGGTTAGAGCGTTTACGGATGCGGTATCCGCGGCCTTGAGGGGCAGTGCGGAGTCTTTTGAGCATACCGGCGCCATCCACATAAATTTTAGTTACATATAAAGTTTGGTTTTCTGCTTTATCTCCGGTTTTTTGTTCCCAGTTAGAGATAGCAGAGCGGAGTAATTTCTCCACTTTTTGAGAAGCTTCTTTTTTTGAGTATCTAAGCGTACTGAGGGCTTTATTAACTTCCATACCGCGGATCATATCAGCCACGAGGCGCATTTTGCGGGGAGAAGTAGGCACGTTATTCAGTTTAGCGAAGTACTGGGTTTTCAAGCTTTCTTTTCTTATATCGGCTGAATTTTTCTTTCTTGCACCCATTTGATATTTCAAATTTTATAATTTACACAATAAATTTAAACGGTAACATCAATTATTTCTTCTTACCGCCATGACCACGGAAAGTACGTGTTGGTGAGAATTCACCTAGTTTATGACCGACCATATTTTCGGTGATATAAACAGGGATAAATTTATTTCCGTTATGAACTGCAATAGTATGCCCTACAAAGTCTGGTGAAATCATAGAGGCGCGGGCCCAAGTTTTAACTACAACTTTTTTACCAGATTCATTCATATCGAGAACTTTTTTCTCGAGTTTCAGGTTAATGTAGGGTCCTTTTTTTAATGAACGACTCATAATTTAAACTGTTCTTTTAAGGGTTATTATTTCTTTCTTCTTTCAATTATAAATTGGCTAGTTTGTTTTTTAGGGTGACGAGTTTTCTTACCCTTAGCCAATAAACCTTTACGAGAACGTGGGTGACCACCGGATTGGCGACCTTCACCACCACCCATTGGGTGATCAACCGGGTTCATAGCAACGCCACGAACGCGAGGGCGACGGCCTAACCAACGAGTACGACCTGCTTTACCTGATTTTTCGAGGGCATGGTCGGCATTACCAACGGTACCAACGGTAGCGCGGCAAGTGCCAAGCACCTTACGTGTTTCGCCTGAAGGGAGTTTAACGATAACATACTTATCTTCACGAGAAGTAATTTGAGCAAATGTACCAGCGGAGCGAACGAGCACAGCGCCTTGACCAGGACGGAGTTCGATGTTGTGCACGATAGTACCGAGAGGTATATTTTCCAATGGGAGAGAGTTACCAACTTCAGGGGCTACGTTATCTCCTGAGAGAACAGTTTGTCCTACTTGCAATCCATTAGGTGCAAGAATGTAGCTTTTTTCGCCATCCACATAATATAGCAAAGCGATACGAGCAGAGCGATTTGGGTCATACTCGATAGATTTAACTACGGCAGGGATGTTATTTTTTCTGCTACGTTTGAAATCAATTACTCTATAGTTTCTCTTGTGACCGCCACCAATATAGCGCATAGTCATTTTACCAAGGTTATTACGACCGCCGGATTTACGGTATCCGACTACAAGAGATTTTTCTGGAGTAGTCGCAGTAATTGTGTCGAAAACTCCAATAATTTTATGTCTCTGCCCCGGTGTAGTGGGGTTAAGTTTACGTACAGCCATTATTTAATATTAAATGTTGCTATAAAAATCTATTTTATCTCCATCTTTAAGGGTAACGATAGCTTTTTTATAAGAAGCTGTCATACCATTAATTAGTCCGCTCTTAGTGTAGCGGCTTTTCTTTTTACCGTGATAGTTTGATGTATTAACTTTGATTACGGTAACGTTATAGAAATCCTCAACGGCTTTCTTAATTTCGAGTTTATTTGCAGAGCCGGATACTCTAAAGCATACGCGATTATATTTCTCGCTAATCTGAGTCATTTTCTCAGTTACGATTGGTTTGATTATTATTGCCATAGTGTACCTCCTTAGTCAATATTAAAATGAGAATCGATAGCTGCAAGAGTAGCCTCTGGTATGAGGAGAGCATTGCAGTTAAGGATTGAATAAGTATTTAACTCTGAAACGGTTATAACATTTGCACGTCTTATATTTCTAGCTGACAAATATAGGGAATTGTTATTTTCCGGAACAACAACTAACACTTTTTTGTCGCCAATTTTAAGACTATTAACCATTTGTACGAAATTTTTAGTTTTTGGTGATTCAAAGTTGATATTATCAACAACCACAATCTCACTATTGTTTGCTTTGTATGTTAAAGCAGACTTACGAGCGAGGCGTTTTAGTTTTTTATTCAATTTGAATTCATAGTCGCGTGGTTTAGGACCGAAAACGCGAGCACCACCTACGAGTACAGGTGAGTTGATATCACCGCGGCGAGCACCGCCACCACCTTTTTGACGTCCGAGTTTTTTAGTAGAACCTGAGATTTCGGAACGTTCTTTAGATTTGTGAGTACCTTGACGTTGGTTAGCCAAATATTGTTTAACATCTAAATAGATTGCGTGATCATTTGGCTCAATACCGAAAATAGAATCGTTTAATGTAACTTTTCTTCCGGTGTCTTCTCCTTTGATATTATATACACTAAGTTCCATTATTACTTCTCAATTAAAACGATTGAACCTTTACATCCGGGAACAGAACCTTTTACGAGGAGTAAGTTGTGCTCCGGCATAATTTTAATCACTTGGAGGTTTTGCATAGTAACGCGGTCGCCACCAGTACGGCCAGCCATACGCATACCTTTAACAACTTTAGAAGGGAAGGAAGAAGCGCCGAGAGAACCCGGAGCGCGGAGACGGTTATGTTGACCGTGAGTAGTTTGACCTACACCACCGAATCCGTGGCGTTTAACAACGCCTTGAAATCCTTTACCTTTAGAAGTACCGATAACATCGACCCAATCAGTCTCTTCGAATACTGAGTCAACGGTAAGTGCATCGCCCAATTTCAATTCACCTTGGAATCCTTTGAATTCAACAAGATTACGTTTAGGAGTAGTGCCCGATGCTGCAAAATGTCCTTTTTCTGCCTTGTTGGTGTGTTTCTCAGTTTTATCTTCGAAACCGAGTTGAACGGCTTCGTAACCATCTTTTTCGATAGTTTTGATTTGAGTAACAACGCAAGGACCTACTTCAATAACTGTGCATGGAAGTAATTTTCCATCAGCATTGAATACGGAAGTCATTCCGATTTTTTTTCCAATTAATCCTGGCATTTTAATAATTATTTATTAGTTATCAATTGGCTTGGCATTGGCTCCGGGTAAAGCGTACCAAGCTTTGAAAAAATTATATTTTAAAAAATTAATCTACTTTAATTTCCACTTCAACACCTGAAGGAAGTTCGAGTTTCATAAGAGCGTCTACTGTTTTGCTGGTAGAGCTATAGATATCGATAAGGCGTTTGAATGAAGATAATTGGTATTGTTCGCGTGATTTTTTGTTAACGAAAGTAGATCTGTTAACTGTAAAAATACGGCGGTGAGTAGGGAGTGGAATTGGACCGGATACTGTAGCGCCTGTTGCTTTTACTGTGCGAACGATTTTTTCGGCTGATTTATCAACCAAGTTGTGATCGTAAGATTTTAATTTGATACGAATTTTTTGACTCATGATAATTATTAAGTTAATAAATTATTATAATGTGTAGTGGATTAAGAGTCATTCGCTAATCCACTACACTGAATTATTGTATTAGAGTAAATCTACGCGTCCTTTAGCTTCTTCTACGACGCCTTTAGCGATAGAAGTAGAAACCTCTGCGTAGTGAGAGAATTCCATTGATGAAGTAGCACGTCCTGAAGTAATAGTACGGAGGGCGGTTACATAACCAAACAATTCTGAGAGTGGCACTTTAGCTTTAACGATGCGGGCACCGGTACGGCTTGTTTCCATACCTTCTACTTGACCGCGGCGTTTGTTAAGGTCACCGATTACATCACCCATAGATTCTTCAGGGGTAACGACTTCGAGGCGCATGATAGGCTCCATGAGAACCGGTTTAGCTTTAGCGCAAGCATTTTTGAATGCGAATTGAGCGCAGAGCTCGAATGAGAGTTGGTCAGAGTCTACCGGGTGGAAAGAACCATCTACGAGAGTAACTTTAAGTTTCTCTACAGGGAATCCAGCGAGGACACCGTTACGCATTGCATTTTGGAAGCCTTTTTGAACTGAAGGGATAAATTCCTTAGGGATGTTACCACCTTTAACTTCGTCAACGAATTGGAGAGAACCTTCGAAACCTTCGTCTACAGGACCAACTTTTACGATGATATCTGCGAATTTACCACGACCACCGGATTGTTTTTTATAGACTTCACGAAGGTCAACAGTTTGAGTAATAGCCTCTTTATAAGAAACTTGAGGGCGACCTTGGTTACATTCTACTTTAAACTCACGTTTAAGACGGTCGATAATGATTTCGAGGTGAAGTTCACCCATACCTGAGATAACTGTTTGACCTGATTGTTCGTCTGTTTTAACAGTAAATGTAGGGTCTTCTTCAGCGAGTTTAGAAAGTCCGATACCGAGTTTATCGAGGTCTGCTTGAGATTTAGGCTCGACGGCAATACCGATAACAGGATCCGGGAAGTCCATAGACTCGAGGGTGATAGGGTGAGATTCGTCGCAGAGAGTATCACCGGTGCGGATATCTTTAAATCCTACACCTGCGCCTATATCACCGGCAGCAACTTCTTCAACAGGGTTTTGTTTGTTAGAGTGCATTTGGAAGAGGCGAGAGATACGTTCTTTTTTCTCTGTACGAGTATTGTATACGTAAGAACCGGCTTCTACTTTACCTGAGTAAACTCTGAAATAGCAGAGGCGGCCAACGTAAGGGTCAGTAGCAATTTTGAATGCGAGAGCAGTAAGAGGCTCGTCGTCGTTTGGTTTACGGGTGATAACCTTCTCAGGGTCACGAGGGTCGGTACCTGAAATTTCAGGAGTATCGAGAGGAGAAGGGAGGTAAGCACAAACGGCATCAAGGAGAGGTTGTACACCTTTATTTTTGAAAGAAGAACCACAGATAATTGGGTTAATGTGCATAGAGAGAGTAGCTTTACGAAGAGCAGCACGGATTTCGTCTTCTGTGATAGTAGAAGGGTCGTCGAAATATTTTTCCATGATAGCATCATCGAAGGAAGCAACATTCTCGAGCATTTTATCTCTCCATTCTTGAGCTTCTTCGAGGTATTCGGCAGGAATTTCTTCCAAATCATAATCGGCACCCATTGTTTCGTCGTGCCAATAGATGGCTTTCATAGTAATAAGGTCGATAAGACCTTTGAAGTTTTCTTCAGCACCGATAGGAATTTGGATAGGGCAAGGGTTAGCGCCGAGCACCTCTTTAATTTGAGTTACAACGTCGAAGAAGTTTGCACCGGAGCGGTCCATTTTATTAACGTAACCGATACGAGGCACATTATATTTATCAGCTTGACGCCAAACTGTTTCGGATTGAGGTTCAACACCACCAACGGCGCAGAAAGTAGCAACGGCGCCATCGAGGATACGAAGGGAACGTTCTACCTCAACGGTGAAGTCCACGTGTCCCGGGGTGTCAATAAGGTTAATACGATATTGTTTACCCGCATAATTCCAGCGAGTAGTAGTAGCGGCGGAAGTGATAGTGATACCACGTTCTTGCTCTTGAGCCATCCAGTCCATAGTAGCGGAACCATCGTGAGTTTCGCCTATTTTGTGAGTAAGACCGGTATAAAAGAGGATACGCTCAGAGGTAGTAGTTTTTCCGGCATCGATGTGAGCCATGATACCGATATTACGAGTGAGTGATAAATCGTGTTTAGCCATTTTACCTAAGATAATTTCTGATTAAGAATTAGAAACGGAAGTGAGCGAACGCACGGTTAGCTTCGGCCATACGATGGATTTCCTCTTTACGTTTGAAAGCACCACCTTGGTTGTTAAAACCGTCGACAATTTCAGCGGCGAGTTTTTCAGCCATAGAGTGACCGGCTCTTTTACGAGCGTAAATTATCAAGTTTTTCATAGAGATAGACTCTTTACGATCCGGACGGATTTCGGTAGGAACTTGGAAAGTAGCACCACCGATACGGCGAGATTTAACCTCTACTTGAGGAGTAACATTCTCGAGTGCAGTTTTCCAGATTTCGAGAGCTGATTTCTCTTCGTTAGGAAGTTTGTTTTTTACGATTTCGAGTGCATCGTAAAAGATGGCGAAAGAGATAGATTTCTTTCCATCATACATAAGGTGATTAACGAATTTAGTCACCATAACTTCGTTAAAAACTGGATCCGGAAGGATCACGCGTTTTTTGGGAGTTGATTTTCTCATTGTTTAAAACTTTGTGTTTTTGTTTTTGGCTGTGTTATGTCTTCAAGCAGAGAGATCAGATTCGCTTTACTCAACCTTTATCATCATTACCAAATCAAAAACTGTTAATTAATCTGTTAATTAAAACAAGATGTTTTGTTTAGAAAAAGAAGTGTTAATTAAAAAGAAAGGTTATTTTTTCTTACCTGTAGGAGCAGGAGCACCTGCTTTAGGGCGTTTAGCGCCGTATTTAGAGCGGCGTTGAGTACGGCCAGCAACACCTGCAGTATCGAGGGTACCGCGTACGATGTGATAACGAACACCTGGGAGGTCTTTTACACGACCGCCACGAACGAGTACGATAGAGTGCTCTTGGAGGTTGTGACCTTCACCTGGGATGTAGGCATTCACCTCTTTAGAGTTTGTCAAACGTACACGAGCCACTTTACGCATGGCTGAATTAGGTTTTTTAGGTGTAGTTGTGTAAACGCGGACACAAACACCACGGCGTTGAGGACATGAGTCTAACGCCGGAGATTTACTTTTGTCTTCAAGAGTAACCCTTCCTTTTCTAACTAGCTGTTGAATTGTAGGCATTTCTTTTTGATTTTTAATACTTAAACTTTTTTCTATTCTCCATATTTTGGAGCATGCAAAGGTAATTCTTTTTTTTTGAACGACAATGACTTTTTTAATTTTTATTTTAAGCTTTCCGATTCAAAGCCGTTGTTTATTAGATATTTAAGTGGATTAAGGTGTTTTATTAGACAGACAAACAACCATAACAATAAGATTTTCAACACATTAGAGACAATATTCATATAAACAAAAAAGAGGTCGGAAAACATTTCCGACCTCAAATCAACCATTAAATTATCAATTAATAAATAAGCTTATACTTCAAATTTATACCTATTTTTTATCTTTTTTCTTTATAACAAAGACAATATTTAGCACCCAAGAGGCGAAAACAGCGATAAAAACTGTGCCGAAGGCGATAATTCCAAGAATATCATTTGTTGTAATTTGACCCATACTTTTTGATCTCATGAACAAAGGCACACCAACGGCGATAACACCTGTAAAGAGAGCCAATGCAACTGCTCTAAGACCTGAATAAGGACGATGGAGATAAAATGTCATGAACATTGAACATGTAAACGGAATAATAATTAATAAGTTCACCCAATGCATTTCCCATTTTTTAAATGAGAGACCGAAAATAGAGACTAACAGCACAGAAATAATGACATAAATGAGTGCAACCCATACAGCATCCATTTTTTCAAACTTGCTTATCTTTACCATAACACTTGCATTTTTAAATTATTTAATATTCAGATTTTACTGCCGAAAACTTTCAATCGTATATCGACACCGCAAATTTAGTAATAATATTTTAATCCTACAAGCATTTACTTATTTTTTTATCAGCATTTTTATTTATCATAATTCCGAATCGAATGTTTTATTTAATAATATCTAAACATAACACACATTAATATAAGTAGATACATTATAATAATAGGACGAAAATACGACAAAAAAGCGGCACAAAATCGGCGTGATTAAATAAAAAGTCAACGGATTTCCGCTTTATTTTATGATAAAGTCAAGGATTTCTTCGACTGTTTCCACCACGGCGAGCGGAGAAAAAGAGAGTAATTCTTCGCGTGTACGGCAGCCCCAAGTTACTCCCACGGCACTCACACCGGCATTGATTGCGGTTTGCATATCCACGCCCGAGTCTCCCACATAAAGAACGTCTTTTTTATCAACTCCGGCGATATTAATTATATCGTAAACAATAGTCGGGTCGGGTTTTGTAGGCACGTCGTCTCGTTGACCGAAAACGGCAGTAAAATTAATTTCAGGAAAATAGACATCCATCAGATGCAGAGTTGCTTGTTGATATTTATTCGAAGCTACGCCTATTTTAACGCCCATTTGTTGTAAAGAATAAAGCAATTCGGTAATACCATTAAACGGCATTGTGAAGTCCGCCCCGTGCACATTATAATAAGGGATAAAGAGTGATCTTATTTTCAATACTTCATCCATAGATTTATGTCCCTCAGGCAGAGCTCTTTCAAACAATTTATTTATACCGTTACCAACAAAGCTTTTAATTTTTTCGGGAGAATGAGTAGGATAACCGCAAGAAGCCAGAGCATGATTAGTAGCAGCAGCTATATCGAGCGTTGTATTCAAGAGAGTACCATCGAGGTCGAAAATAACCAATTGTTTCATAAGGCGATTTAAATAGAAGCGATTAAAATAGAGGAGATTTAAATAGAGGCGATTTAAATGGAATAATGTAAAACATCAACACACATTATTATATGTATAATCTATTTCTTCTTTAAAGAAGGCAAATAAGTATCCCTCATATAAACAAAATCGGGATACCGTTTAAGAGTTTCATTGCACACGGCAATAGCTTTATCTTTCTGATTGGTCTTCTCATATGCTTGAGCGAGGCAGAGTTGTGTAGCGCACCAATTCCAGCGATAGAGAATCGGTTGATTTTTCGGCATCAATTCTACGGCTTTAGAGAAGTATTTGATAGAATTCTTTTTACTACCGCCCATAATTGCCGGAAGGAAAAACTCCATATTACCCTTCAAGCCATGAGCAATAGCACAATTTTCGTCAGCCGTAAAAGCAGCATCGAGTTCTTTAAAGCATTTAGAAGCTGCAGAAAGCATTTGAGAAGAAAATTTCTTTGCCTTATAAGCGTAAACCGAACTACGATAGACGTGAACTTCGGCAGTATATTTACCGGCTTTCTCCAAATCATTCAAGTATCCGTCAAAAATATCGAGCCAATATTTCACGGTATTTTTGTCGGCATCATCGAGAATGGCGGCAACATAGCCATACAAATAATTGCACACTTCAAACTTCTCTTGATGAGTCATATTTTGACTTTTAACATATGACGAGAGCTCCGTACCCCACACATTCATATCGTTAACAAGGTAAGCTTTAAACAACTTATCGTGATTAATTGTCAGAGCCGAAACAGACGAAGAAATCAGCGTAAAAGCAATTATATAAACAAAAATTCTACAAAAACGAATCATATCAAGACATATAAATTTTTCGGCGCAAAGGTAGTAAAAAAATGATAAGTAACAATCTGAAACGGAATAAAAAGGATTAATTTGTGTAAATAGTAAAAATTATATATCTTTGCTGAATAATCAGATAATCCATTTGAAAAACATAACTATATGAATAATACTGAATTGATATCAGAGATAAAGCGTTTGAAAAAGGAGAAAAACGCTATGATATTGGCACATTACTATCAAATCGGTGAGATACAAGATATCGCTGATATAGTAGGAGATAGTCTTGCCTTAGCTCAAAAGGCTGCACAAACCGACGCATCTATACTTGTAGTATGCGGAGTTCATTTCATGGGAGAGACTGCAAAAATATTGTCTCCGGATAAAAAAGTTCTTGTACCGGATTTAAATGCGGGATGTTCGCTGGCAGACAGTTGCAAAGCCGAAGACCTTGAAGCATTTATCAAAGAGCATCCGGGGCATACCGTCATCTCTTATGTAAACACAACGGCAGCTGTTAAAGCATTGACCGACGTAGTAGTTACCAGTTCAAACGCCCGCAAGATAGTATCTCAATTTCCTCAAGACGCAAAAATTATTTTTGGGCCTGACCGCAATTTAGGTAATTATATCAACTCCGTTACCGGCAGAAATATGCTTTTGTGGAACGGAGCATGCCACGTGCACGAGCAATTCTCTACAGAGAAACTTATTGCATTACGCAAACAATATCCGGAAGCAAAAGTACTAGCACATCCGGAGTGCAAACAAACCATCATTGCACTTGCCGACGTAGTAGGCTCTACACAAGCATTATTAAACTATGCCGTTGAGAGCGACGCAAAACAATTCTTGGTAGCTACGGAAAGCGGCATATTACACGAGATGACGCAAAGATGCCCTGGAAAAGAGTTCATCCCGGTGCCTCCGGAAGACTCCACTTGTGCTTGTAACGAATGTAACTATATGAGGTTAAACACATTAGAAAAACTTTACAACTGTCTTAAAAACGAAACACCGGAAATATTAGTAGAAGACAGCGTACGTGAAAAAGCAGTAAAACCAATACTAAAGATGCTCGAAATGAGCAAATAAAAAAATGACTGAAATAAAATATAAATCGAGCGAAGAAATAGCATCCCTCATACAAAGTGAGATACAAATAAAACATATCGACAAGGTATTTATCTTGGCAGACCCAACAACAAAAGAGTTGTGCCTGAGCAAGATAAATATCGATAGTTTTTCACCGGTTACCATTATCCTCGATCTCAACGAGCAAAATAAGAATTTAGACCATATAATAAAGTTATGGGATATTTTTATGGATAATATGGCAACGCGGCATTCGTTATTAATAAATATAGGAGGAGGGCTGATTTGTGACTTAGGGGGCTTTGCAGCTTCTACTTACAAGCGAGGCATGCATTTCATCAACATACCTACTACACTATTGGCAACAATAGATGCAGCCACAGGAGGCAAAAACGGCATCAACTATCGCGGAGTAAAAAATATTATTGGCACATTTACTCCGGCAGACTTAATAATAATAAACCCTACCTTCTTCGAGACGTTGGATGTTGAGAACCGACTATCGGGATATGCCGAAATGATAAAGCATTCGTTAATAGGCGACAACATACTCTTTGAGCAAACAATGAGTTACGACATCGACAAATTCGACATCAAAAGACTCACTTCGTTACTAAAGCAAAATTTGGACTTAAAGCAGAGGATAACCGATAACGACCCGCTCGACAACGGCATACGCAAGTCTTTGAACTTCGGACATACTATAGGTCATGCTTTAGAAGCGGAATCGATATCTACGGGACACACGATACTGCACGGATATGCGGTTATGTGGGGAATGCTGGCAGAAATATACCTCTCTATCATCAAGTTAAAATTCGACAAAGGAGTATTACGTACGATGATAAGTTTTGCAAAAGAGCATTACGGAGCATTTCCATTTACATGTCAACAATACGAAAACATCTACGAGTACATGAAACATGACAAGAAGAACAGTGGCGATAAAATAAATTTTTCGCTACTGGCAGGCATCGGTGATGTACGTATAAACCAACATGCCACAAAAGAAGAAATTTTTGAGGCGTTAGACTATATAAGAGAAAATTAAGAGGAAATAAAGATGAAAATTGCATTGATAGGCTACGGAAAAATGGGCCATATGATAGAAGATATTGCCAAAAGTCGCGGGCACGAAATAGTATCCGTCATTGATGTTAATAACGAAAAAGACATTGAAGGAGAAGCCTTTGCGAGTGCAGATGTGGCAATAGAATTCACCGTGCCGAGTGAAGCTTGGCATAACATCAACAAATCGTGGCAAGCCGGAGTACCGGTAGTATCCGGAACAACCGGATGGAAAAAAAGTAATGACGAGATATGCAATGCAATAAAAAAATACGATAGTGCCTTGCTATGGTCATCAAATTTCTCATTAGGAGTAAATATCTTTTTTGAGATAAACCGCAAGCTTGCACAGATAATGAACAACTATCCTTACGAAGTAAGCCTTACGGAGATACATCACACTCAGAAAAAGGACGCCCCGAGTGGTACCGCAATCACATTAGCGGAAGACATAATCAGTAATAACGACAAGAAGAAGAGTTGGACGCTACAAGGAGATGCTACCGACGAAGAGATAAGCATCACTGCCATACGCGAAGGAACGGTACCCGGCACTCATATCGTCGACTACAAATCGGCACAAGACAAAATAGAGATAAAGCACGAAGCCTATTCAAGAGAAGGTTTTGCACTTGGAGCGGTAATAGCTGCGGAATTTATTGTTGGCAAAAAAGGATTATTCACGATGAAAGACATCCTGAAATTTTAATCGCACAAATTAAAAAGGCACCACATACAAAGCCTTCTTATTTACAAGCACTACTTTAAGTACTATTTAAAAGCACTACGAAATATGAAAAAAATCTCATTCAAAAAGCCGATATCGTCATGGATAAAATTGGCTATATGGACATTGATATTCGTACTTTTCATAGTTTGGGTAGGTAACTATTGGTGGTTACTGCTCTACCCTTTCATCTTTGATATATTCATCACGAAAATCATTCCATGGACGTTTTGGAAAAAATACAAAGAGAGCAATAAAACTTTGTACACTATATTCAGTTGGATAGATGCGATAGTATTTGCCTTGGTTGCAGTATATTTCATCAATCTATATCTATTTCAGAACTATCAGATACCTACTTCATCATTAGAGCAGACATTAAAAGTAGGTGACTTCTTATTCGTCAGCAAATGCAGTTACGGACCAAGGATACCGAATACACCACTCTCTTTCCCACTCGTACAAAACACATTTCCATGGGGTACTAAGTCGTATATCGAGCACCCTCAATGGGAATATAAAAGGCTCAAAGGCTTCGATACTATAGAAAGTGGCGACATCGTAGTATTCAACTTTCCGGCAGGAGATACAGTACCGCTCAAGTGCAACAATCCCGACTACTACACGCTATGTTATCTACACAGCGGATACCAATGGATACAAGACAGCGTAATACCATACAGAGTATTTAACGCTATGATGCACAAAGGTAGAGAAAAATTATTATCGATGGAATCGACCTACGGTGAAGTAATTTCTCGCCCTATAGACCGACGCGAAAATTATGTAAAACGTTGTGTAGGACTGCCCGGCGAAACAATAGAGCTTCGCAATTCGGTACTCTACGTCGACGGTAAAGAATTTGACAACGCCCCGGGAGTACAACACAATTATCTGATACAGACCAACGGCAATAATTTAGACCCGGACAAACTGCACAAGATGGGTGTAAGCATCGGTGAAGCATCGATGATAGACCCGATAGAAGCTTCATTATATTTGGAAGAGATAGGAATGACCCCGCAAAACGATGGTAAATGGGGACAAATATACACTATGGCACTTACGGAAAAGGTATTAACCAAACTCAAAAGCACCAATATCGTAAAGCAAGTAGTAAAAGAAAAGATAATAGAAGGCTATAGTTCTCCAATATATCCATTGGCTTATTCAAAGAAGTGGACGAGAGATAATTACGGACCACTATGGATACCATCGGCAGGAAGCACTATCGAGTTAACCGAAGACAATATCATCCGCTACGAACGTTGCATTGTCAACTACGAAGGCAATACGCTGGAATACAAAAACGGCAAAGCAATCATCAACGGAGAAGAGTGTAACAGTTATACTTTTAAATATAACTACTACTGGATGATGGGAGATAACAGACACAATTCCGCCGACTCACGAATGTGGGGTTTCGTTCCGGAGACTCACATAGTAGGACGACCGGTATTCGTTTGGTTATCATTAGACCGAGACACCGAATGGTTTAACGGCAAAATACGATGGAACAGACTTTTCAAGAATGCAGAAAGATAGAAAATAAAAAAGGTTTGTACAAGTAAATACAAACCTTTTTTATGCAATTACGAGGAAAGCAATTAACGTTTTTCAGCGATACGAGCAGCTTTACCTGTAAGATTACGTAAGTAATAGAGTTTGGCACGACGTACTTTACCAATTTTATTCACCTCAATCTTGTCGATAAAAGGAGAATTCATAGGGAAGATACGCTCAACGCCTACGTTGTCAGACATTTTACGAACGGTAAAACGTTTGCTATCACCGTGGCCGGAGATTTTGATTACCACACCTTTATAACGTTGAATACGCTCTTTGTTACCCTCTTTGATACGATAGTCGATAGTAACAGTATCACCACTTTTAAAAGTTGGGTGATTTTTCTCTACTGCAAAAGCTTGTTCTGCAATTTTAATCAAATCCATGGTTAATGAACTAATTTAGAGTAAATAATGGTGCAGCATTCATAGGCATCCTATTCCATATCAGAGGCTACACATAACGGGCGCAAAGGTACAACAATATTTTTAATTGACAAAACATTTTTTACATCTATTTTTCCCCCTACTCTCAACAAGCAACTGCAAAATTAGCGACAAAATTTGAACGTTTTTGGCAAGCCAGATGAGTAGAACAAAGCAGGATTTGTTCTGCCATGGCGAAAAAACGTCTGTTGAAAACGAACGTTTTTGGCAAGCCAGATGAGCAGAACAAAACTTGCCCCAAGTTACGCCATGGCGACAACTGAAGTAAGAGCAAGAGGAGAAGAAAATCATACTTAGCATATCTCGAGTGAGGAGGGAGAAGACAAAGTCAAAACATCTTATTTAAAACAAGCAACAACTAAAAAAGAGAAATAAATATGTTTTTTTGGCAAGTATTGATACGGTATTGAACATCGATTTAAGAGTTTATTTTTTTGTAAAAAGAAATACCGAAGCCCATTTAAGTGAAGCGACCCCAAAAGTTTTGTTTCTAACCTTTGGGGTGCAGTTCAAAGAATTAGGCTTCGGACTGATTTATTATGCTTTTGCTGGCCTTATATGAATACTATATTTATTTTATTCTTTACGATTCGTTATATCTATATAAATATTAATATCTTCATCAAAAGGCACTACATTATATGCAATATTTCTTAGATCATGAATATTATCATCTTCAATTTTAATTATGTATTTTCCAATATATTCAGAATGTTGAGAAGCAATTGAATCGTAAATCTCATCTGCTGAAATATTATATTTTTCTGCGTCTGAAATACCATTATTGTTAATAACAAAAGAACAAGCAGATACGTAGAGTGGATATTTTTGATTTGTAATTTGCACATCATATCTCCATTGTTCTTGTTCTATTTTGAAGTCTCTACATATTACTGAATTTGCATTTGGCTGTTCTACAAATTTACCGTCAACAATGAATATTTCAGTTTTTAAATCCTTTTGAGTAACAGTGTTATCACCATTGTAGTAATTAACCTTAACTTCGCTTTTGTTATCAGACATAAAAAAAGCATGAGAGAAATTAGGAATTGGTGTACATGCACATACCAATATGCATGCAACAATAAGTATTAAATTTTTCATCATAATTCTTTATTTTTAATGTTTTTTATTCCAACCATAATATAATAAACCTGCGGATGATTTTATCCAGCATGGTTTGTAATTGTTTGATTTAGTAGTATATCCATTATCAAAGATATAAAAATAACATTTCTCTTTTTTGTTTTTTTTGATAATATAACCTAATCCAATAGCAGCGATATAATGAGGACCATTTTTTGTTGAAGTTACTATAACAATTGGTTCATGTTTTTCTTTCATCCATTTTATGGATTTTTTTTCAATTAGTGACTTAATATCATAAAGTTCATCAGTGGCTTCTCTCAATCCTCTTGACATTCCTAATTCATATAAAGCTTTTTCTCCAAAAGCCCAAAGAGTTCTTTTATACCATTGATAATATAATCCACTATCAAGATTCATACTTATAGGATATACTTCATTATTATGGTAAGCAGGATCTCTATAATAGTTATAAGTATTAAATTTAGATACTGATTTATTCGTTTTAGGATGATATTCTCCTTGTAATGGTATATAAAATCCATGGTAACTAACAAATTTTCCTCTATATAACCAACTCATTATCGTAGGTCCACACGCTCCACTCCATATTGTATTTAAAATCTTATTGTTTTGATATTCATTTAAATACAATGTATTAGTAATCTCATTATTTTCAATTTCATTTAATATTTTTTCTTTCTGTGGGTTAGATAAATAAAATTGATTAGAGATAGAATCCGTTCCTAAAAAATAAGTATTTGGGTTACTAACGTTAAGCCACCATTGTTTTGCTATATTTTGTGAATCAATGAGATTATTTATATGTTGACTAATAGATATGTTATAGGTTTCTATTAATTCCTCGTTAATTGAGTCTAATTCTTCTTGAGGATAATAATTTAAAATATTTTCTTCGTTTATTAACCATTCTGCTTTTGAAATCTGAATTAATTTTACATTGTTACTATCTAACGATATATTTTCAAATAGATTATCAGCAGAATAGCCATAATAAACGTTCGGATATTTACCTATATATCTTTTGTATGTGAATAATTCATAGTTATATTCTAATGGTTGTGTATATACTCTTTCTATAATTACTTCTTTTTCATTTGGTGATGCAGACACTACTATAGTTCCGATTAATGTTTCTTCGCGTAAAATTCCAAATTCATAATATTTTGGGTTATTATTGTAATCAAAAACAACAGCCGGTCTATTAGTAAATGTGATATAAGGATCGGAATTACTCTTTAAACAATTGATAATATCATCTTCATATTGAGGATAAAACAATTCTATATTAGAAATGAATTCGGTATAAGCATATTGTCGAGCATATTTATAATTTACAATACCATCATTAGTGGACAAACTATTTAATTCTGATTCAGACAACATAGGTATATTATAAATTTTATGTTGATAATCTCCTGTATTTTGAAGTGAATACTGAATTATTTCCTGTTTTTTATTTGTTCACTACATCCAAATAAAATTATGCTAAATATTATTGTTACTATTATGTATTTCATATTTTAAAATTATTAATTTACAAATGAGATTAATTAGTTAGTTGATTGTCAATAGGTTATTTTGCCAGATAAATATAATAATAATTATTTATCTGGCATTAAATGCTAAAAGCCAAGCTACAATAAAGTATGAATAAAAAAATGTGTTATCATATTATGAAAAATAATATTCTTACGTTGCAAATATACAATAATATTTTTACACTCCAAATATTTAAGAAAAAAACTTCTCTCAACAAGCAACTGCAGAATTAGTGACAAAATTTGAACGTTTTTGGCAAGCCAGATGAACAGAACAAAGCTTGCCCCAAGTTGCGCCATGGCGACAACTGACGAACGAAGAAGTGGAGAGACTAGCTTGCTAAGGCTATCCCGAGTGAGAAAGAAGAAAGCTAAATATTAATTTATATTTTCAAGGAAAAGATAATACGAAATCAAATAAAATGTATTACCTTTGTAGAATGGCGATTATGGGTAATAATTATAAAATTAAAGAAAGAAATATGGATAAAATTTTAAAATATTTTCCGGAAATAACGGAGAAGCAAAAGGAGAGATTTGCGGCATTAAATGATTTATATAGAGATTGGAACAGCAAAATAAACGTAATATCTCGCAAGGACATTGACAACTTATACGAGCATCATGTACTACACTCTTTGGCAATAGCCCGCATACTGAAATTCAAGCCGGGCACTACCCTTGTAGATGTAGGTACCGGCGGGGGCTTTCCGGGAATACCATTAGCAATACTGTTTGAAGATTGCACATTTCATTTGGTAGATTCTATAGGCAAGAAAGTGAAGGTAGCGAGTGCCATAGCGGAAGCGTTGCAACTCGATAATGTAACTACACAATGGAGCCGAATGGAAGAGGTAAAGGAGAAGTACGACTTTGTAGTATCGAGAGCAGTAATGCCATTAGGTGACTTAGTTAAATTAGTAAAGAAGAACGTTAACGGAACGCACAAAAACGCCTTACCAAACGGACTAATCTGTCTGAAAGGGGGCGAGTTGGAGCACGAAATAGCCCCATATAAAAAGATTGCAACACTATATAATCTGAGCGACTACTATGAAGAAGAATTCTTCAAAACAAAAAAAGGAGTTTACTTGCCATTATAAAGTTTGATAATCTAAATTGCCTGATATTTTCAAAACAGGCAACTATAAATATCCTTACCATTATAAATTTGATAACCTACATAGACTATCAACAATATGGAGATAAAACAATTCATTTTTAATCCTATTCAAGAAAACACTTACGTTATTTGGAATAGCGATACAAAAGAGGGTGCAATAGTAGATTGCGGGGCTCTTTTTGAGGGTGAGCAACAGAGATTGGCTGACTTTATCAAGGAAAATGAAATTCACATAAAATATCTACTAAACACACATATGCACTTCGACCACTGTCTTGGAAGTCATTGGGCTGCAGAGACATACGGAGTAAAACTAATGGCACACAAGGGAGATGCCGACATTGCATCGCGCCTCAGCGAGCAGATTCGTATGTTTGGTTTGCCTTTTGAAGTAAAAACTGAACCTATCGGTATTTTTATAGATGAAAGCAGTGAATTATCGCTTGGCAACGAACAGATTAAAGTGATAGAAACACCGGGACACAGCCAAGGTGGCATATGCTTTTACATCCCCACAAGCAACATACTGCTCTCGGGAGACACACTTTTCGAAGGCTCGATAGGAAGAACGGATTTAGAAGGGGGCAACTACACCCAATTAATAAAATCTATCAAAAGCAAAATATCCGTGCTACCCGCAGCAACAAAAGTATATTGCGGTCACGGTAGCTACACCACTATAGGCGACGAACTAAAATACAACCCGTATTTATAGCCGGCAAACACCAACAAGCATAGATAAACATTGTCAGATACGAGTTATCGGCGTCTATCACTGATATCAAAAATATAAAAGAGGGAAGAAAAGTAAAATCACACTTTCTAAAGTAATTACTAAAGTGCCGAGGTAGAGACTTTTTCGATAATTTTATTTATCACCTTGGTCATCTTAGGATAGATATTTGCGTACGAGAGGTTGAAATCATTATTAATGACAGAAACAGCCATATCGATACGCAAATTATTTTTTTTGAGCTCATCAATAAGGGCATTCTGCTGTAAACGATACGACTCACGAAGCAATCTTTTATACCTATTTCTGTCTACAGCATGCTTATAATACCTTTTCGGCACCACAAAAAGCACTCTTACCGGCTCCAAAACAGCATCATCTGCATCGCTATAATCGGCTGCAGATACGGAATAGACAACACGGAGTGGATAAACAAGAAGTTTATCTCCACTGGCAAACAATCTATCTATCACCATCTTACTACAAAGATGCTTACTTTTTGGAAAAGAAAAATCCATTATTATTTCAAGACCGGGATAAAGAGTTTTATAACTGTTTTTTCGAAATGCAAATTTACAAAAAATAGATTAATTAACGGAGAGCGACAAAGAATAATAATTAGAAAAGCACAAAAAAAGAAGGGAGTAATAGAAAGCATTACCCCCTTCTTCGAGATATAGAAAGTCAATATTAGTCTTCTGTTTGTGTAGCCTCGTACTCTTTGAGGAGTTTTTCTTGAACGTCAGAAGGGCAGAGTTCGTAAGAAGCGAACTTCATAGTAAATGAAGCGCGGCCACCGGAGAGAGAACTAAGTGCTGTAGAATAGTTTGAAAGTTCTTTAAGAGGCACCTTAGCAAGGAGTTTTTCAAAGCCTTTCACACTCTCCATACCCATGATGATAGCACGACGACCTTGGAGGTCACTCATCACATCACCCATACGGTCGGAAGGAACGAGTACTTCTACATCGTAAACAGGCTCAAGGATTTTAGGGTTAGCCTCTTTAAATGCTTGAGCGAAAGCGTTACGACCGGCGAGGCGGAAAGAAATTTCGTTAGAATCTACCGGGTGCATTTTACCATCGTAAACGATAACGCGTACGTCGCGTGCATAAGAACCGGTGAGAGGACCTTGCTCCATACGGTCCATAAGACCTTTAAGAATAGCAGGCATAAAACGAGCATCGATAGCACCACCTACGATAGAGTTAACCATCACGAGTTTACCACCCCATTCAAGAGGAATTTCTTGAGTATCACGAGCGGTAATTCTGTATTCCTGACCATTGAATTTATATATGTCTTTAACAGGTTCACCCTCTACATAAGGTTCTATAATAAGGTGAACTTCACCGAATTGACCGGCACCACCTGATTGTTTTTTATGGCGATAATCGCTACGAGCGGCACGAGTGATAGTTTCACGGTAAGGGATACGAGGTTCAAGGAATTCGATAGGGAGTTTATCATTATTTTCTATACGCCATTTAAGGGTACGGAGGTGGAATTCACCTTGACCGGAAACGATAGTTTGTTTAAGTTCCTTACTTTGTTCTACAATCCAAGTAGGGTCTTCCTCGTGCATACGGGTAAGAATTTCATTAAGTTTTTCTTCTTCACCGTTAGCAACAGGTTTAATAGCTCTACGATATTTAGGATCCGGATATTTGATACCTTCGAAATTAAACTCACAACCTTTGGCGTTAAGCACGTTACCGGTACGAGTATCTTTTAATTTTACGGTAGCACCAATATCACCGGCTACTATTTGATCTACTTTAATACGGTTTGCACCGGCAACGCAGAACAATTGGGAGATACGTTCTTTACCGCCGTTGCGTGAAATATTCGTCATATCGTCGCCCTCTTTAAGGGTACCGCTCATCACTTTGAAATAGATAACCTCACCGATATGTGGTTCTACACTTGTTTTGAATACAAAGATAGAAGTAGGGCCATCTTTATCCGGTTTCACTTCAACAGCATCGGAAGTAACAGGGCAAGGCATATCGTCTACGAAAGGAACAACATTACCAAGGAACTCCATAAGGCGGCGCACACCCATATCTTTACCTGAGCAAACGCAGAATACAGGGAATATATCACGGCCAACGAGACCTTTACGTATACCGGCGCGCATCTCATCTTCGGTAAGAGAGCCTTGTTCGAAATATTTATCCATGAGGGATTCATCGTTTTCGGCAGCAGCTTCAACGAGGGCATTGTGTAGTTCTTTAGCTTTATCCAATTGGTCTGCCGGTATATCGAGAATTTCAGGAGCGCCACCTTCCGGTTTCCAACGATACATCTTCATAAGAAGAACGTCGATAACGGCATTGAAATTCGGACCGCAGTTAATAGGATATTGTACGAGAACTACTTTAGGACCGAAACTTTCGCGGAGTTGCTCAACAGTTTGGTCGAAATTAGATTTCTCGGTATCCAATTGGTTTGCAAGGAAGATAACAGGTTTATGAGCCTGCTCGGTATATCTAAAATGGTTTTGAGTACCTACCTCAACGCCATATTGTGTATTAACAACGATAAGAGCCTGGTCGGTAACGGCGAGAGAAGTAATTACACCACCTACAAAGTCATCAGAGCCCGGGCAGTCGATAATATTAAGTTTTTTACCTGCCCATTCAACGTGAACGACGGTAGGGAAAACGGAATAGCCATATTCCATTTCTACCGGAAAATAATCTGATACCGTATTTTTAGCATCTACAGTACCTCTACGTTTTATAACTCCACTCTCATAAAGCATAGCTTCTACAAGAGTGGTTTTCCCGGAGCCGGAACCTCCCATTAAAGAGATGTTCTTAATTTCATTAGTTTGATAAACTTTCATATCGAATATATTTTAAAAATTAATTTATTACAAGAAAGGGGTTGAAAAATAGAATTTATTAATAGAATTCTTCATCTCCTAAAAGCGATTGCAATTTACAAAAAATATACTGATTTGAAAAGAAAAAAAATATGTTCTTTAATAGTTTTTTCAAAAAATATGTTTTACAGCAAACGATAGATTAATTTATTAATATATAGATTATTAATATACAACCGAGGATAAAATACGGAAATTATTAGTAAAAAGGGGAGATTAAGAAATAAAAAAAGTCAAAAAAAAGCGACTCCCCTTAAAAAAAGGGAGTCGCAAAGTAATTGAAATATTGTTAACCTTTAAATTTATTAGATATCACGTCTGCTTGAAGAGATACCGGCAGGAGCAGGTAAAACGTTAGCAGGTTTGATAACTTCTGAGCCTTGTACAAGTGTCTTTTTGTCGGCATTGTAAACCTCACGAGTAGATGCAGAGTTTATTGCACCGTGAATAAATACAACAACCTCCATATTGTTTACATCTGTAGCGAAGTTACCGTCACCGAATGTAGCCGGGATTTCACCGCCAAGATTAGCAGAGAAAGCACCACCTTCACCGATAACGAGTTCTTCACCATTAGAAGGAGTAAGGAATAATACAGGAGCATTATTGTGTGAGTAGTTGTTGCCACCGCTGGATTGTTTAGCAATGATACCGCTTTGAATTAAGATGGCAGTAACGCGAGCGGCAGTTTGCTCTGTAGCACCGGTTACATTAACGATAACAGAATCTGCATCAAGAGAAACTGTGAAGTCTAAAGAAGCTTTAGCTGCAGTAGCATAGCAACCGAGAAGGTTGATAGCAGTAGCTGAAAATGGGCTCCAAACAAGGCCTTGACCTGCAACGGAAGTACGGTTGATACACATCATAGGAGCCGAGTTAACGCCGAAAGCAGCAGCGATATCTTTACTTTCTTGAAGTGTGAAATCATCTGGATAATAACCGGCGTGGTGGGCAACCCATGCGAAATATTCAGGGTGACCTGTAGCCTCGATAGCTGATTTAAGGTTAGCGGCACCACCTGGGCAGTAACCACAAGCTTGACCTGTAAATTGTTCTATAAGAACGCGATTTCTAACTTTATCGGCAGAAGTAATCTCGCAAGAACCGGAAACTGTATTATTGTTAGAAACTTCGTCTGTAACACCATCTTCAGTAGCTGAAATAGATATTTTAGCAGAAGCTGAGCCTGAAGGGATTGTAAAAGGAGCTTCTACATAATATGATTGACCATTCATAAGAGAGTCGATAGTAACCTCAACGTTTTGAGAACCGAAAGTGCAAACGGCTTTTACGTTATGAGCAGTTTTCACACCATTATTACGTACTTCGAAAGAGAGAGGCATATTCCAACCTTCGAGAGCAGCAGTAAACATATTCTCAACGTTTTCTATAACAAGGTCGTGTTGCACTGCAGTAGAATAGTCGCCACCACGCATAATTGCTTGCATAGCCCATTTACCTGTAGCACTTACAACTTCTTTAAAAGTGGCCCAAGATCCATTGAAGAGCATCATTTCGCCTGCCAAATTTCTTGAAGTACTTTCGTATCCAAGGAGGTAACCGGAACCGGTAATAGTGTAACCGATATAAATATCTTCACCGGTTAGTGTGAAAGGCTCATCAAACAATACGTATTGCCAACCGCCTTTTTTGTAAGTAAACTCTTTCTCCATTGTAGGATTTTCGTAATCGGTACCCAAGAAAATGCTACCTGATTTTGCTCCGTCGCGTACGAAGAAACGTACACCGATAATTTCGGTACCATTGTCAGCGAGGTTAGCACCGGTAAGGAGAGAAGCTGCTGCATATTGATAATCAGAACCATCGTTAATACCGATAGCATCAATACCCTCTGCAGTAGCGGTTTTTGAATTACCAAAAAGAGTGACACAAGTACCATCCACAGGTTTTACTTTGTTATTAGGAGGACATGCTGTAAAAAGAACTGTCACTACTACAAGAGCAGAAAAAAGTCCGAAAAATTTCTTTGTGTTCATAAATTAAATAATATTAGTTAGTATATTTTCTGTTATTCCTTTTCACACCGCAAAAATACTACTTTTTTTCTAATGAACAACGTTTCAAAATAAATTAATTAATTTTTTTTGAAAGATTATTTTAACAATAAATTTTTTAACATTTAAAGGTGGGTATAAAACGAAAAGCGACACACATAATTAACTTTACTCATGTGCCGCTGAATGAATTAAATTATCTATATAAGCCTTTACTGATTTTGTATTCAGATGTTATGTTATTTTACCCAAGCACCTTTCATCCATGTATTGAGTGCGAGTATATCATCATAAGATAATGATAATGAAGCATCCACAGTATTTCCACCTACCACGAATGTATCGTTGGTATAGATACCTTTTTCGCTTTTAACCTCTGCAGAGATGGTAGTATTTTTGATAGAAGAGATACCATCTACAAGGGCTTGTTCGGTTTCGGAACTTTCTACAGAGAGAGGGAGTCCTTTGCCACAAACTATAACATTTGAGATAACTGCTTGAGTACCTCTACGGAGTCGAATGCCTTGTTTTGAACCTCCGTTACCAACAAGAGTTGCGTTTGTAATTATAGGATGAGATGTAGGAGTGGCTACATAATTGTTTTCGTTGTTATCGGCTTCGATAAGGCAATCGCAATCGTAACCGAGAGTTTCGCTGTTTTCTTGATAAGCTACGAGGTAATTAGCGCTACCGGACCAACCTTCGGTCCAGTCGAAAGAGTCGTCAGAGCAATTTTTAGAAACCATGTAAGAAACATTTACCGCACCGCCGAACCATTCGAAACCGTCGTCAGAACCTTTATAAGCTTCGCAGTGGTCGACTTGAGTGCCACTACCTACTGCATAGAAAGTGATACCATTAGCCTCATGCTCTTCGTCGAAAGCATAACCGGTATACTCTACTCTTACATAACTTAGTCGACCGGAATTGTCGTTATCATCGGTACCGCCATAAGGTGCGCCACCTATTTCACTACTGCCGGTACCGCCTTCGGCATTTGTACGAGCGTAACCACAAATATGGATACCGCCCCATGCTCCCGGTTCTTCCTTCTCGGATGTCATTACAATTGGAGCATCGGCGGTACCCACGGCGTTAATTTTGCCACCTTGCTTAACTAAAATATAATCTACTACATCGTCATATACGGAGATAATAGTTACACCCTCTTCGATATTCAATGTAATACCATCCGGAACGATATATTCACCACTGAGGTAATAAGTATTACCCTTACTGAGAGTGACGTCGCTTGTCAATGTACCGGAAAGTGTAGAGCCGTTTTGCACATTATTACCATTACCCGGTTTGTTTCTGTCACAAGCTACCATAGCACATGTAAGAATTGCTACAATTCCACAAAAAATAAAGTTTTTAATCATACGTTTCATTTTCAAAATAATTTAAATAGATTAGTATTATAATTTATAAGTAAAACCAATTTCCATTACCATACCGTTAGGGTATTTTCCTACAATCATAGAGCTGTTTTGCGTAGGGATTTGCTGTTTGTAAATATCAGAGCTATTCAGTATGTTGTCCATTTTGAGTTTTACATCGAAATGGTCGGTTATCGGAGCCACGACATTCAGATTGAGGGTATGCAGAGGCATTTGTATTACGTCTCCGAGTCCGGAAACACCTACGGCATGAATTCTACTACCTTGCAAATTATAGAGTAAAGAGATATTTATACGACGTTCTTCGGCAATACGAGGGCAAAAAGTAATATCGGCGTTAGCCAAGATAGGAGAAGCCCCTTGCAGTTGACGCTCTTTATTGGTATAGGCACCTGCTATAGGCAATTTCACGTCAGTATACATATAGGATATATTTGCGGAGAAACGGCACCAATCGGTGATATTGACTTTGCCCTCCACCTCGATACCGGCAGCGATACCATGGTTTGCATTTCGGAAGCTATGCATAGTAGCTCCGCCTTGTAGCTCTTGTACGCGTTCGATAGGGTTGTCGAGGTACTTGAAATATGCTGTAGCAGCGAACATATTATCACCTTTAAAGAATTCGTATTTCAAGTCCACATTATAGTTGTATCCGTTTTGTAGTTCGGCATTACCACGGATTTGCGCGGCACCATACGCCTCTTGGTAGAGGAAAGGAGCCATCTCCACGAATAGTGGACGGGTAACAGTGCGTGAAGCAGCCAAACGAATGGAATTCTCTTCATTTACAGAGAATTTCACGTTAAGTGCCGGGAAGAAATCGTGATTATGCATAAATCTGTTCTTACTGTACTTCGTGCCACCATCAGAGGCATAATACACCCATTGTCTGCTATATTCGTAACGCACTCCGAGGTAGATATTAACGAAATCGGCAGGTGAGAGATTTGAATTGACAAAAGCGGCTGCGAGTTCCGATCCGGCACGGTACGAATCTTTCGGTTGCATCTTGCGCTCCACAACGATAGAGCCGTTTTCGATATTCTCTTGATTAAGATAATCGCTTGTATTGTACGGGTCTTCTATAGTCGGATTTATGCCGTTGATATTATAGTAAAATCGGATGCCGGTATAATCGCGGTTTTTATCTTTGTAAGCCCCGCCGAAATTGATATTATATTTTTCGGAGAAATTATGTGTAGCCGAAATCCGAGCCACCCATTCGTCCTCTTTGAGCGAACCGAAATACCTCATCGTTTCCTGTCTGTTGAGTTTAAAGAGCGAGAGGTTGCCATCAATATTTTCAAACATCACTTGGCGACGGTCCGGCTCGTCACTTGTTGAGAGACCGTAACTACCTGCCCAATTGAGGCTCCATTTGCCAAAGATGTGCTTACCACAAAGTTGATTATTGAGCAGTGTGTAGATGTGCATTGTATTGTTGCTACCGATAAGGTCGTGCTCTTCGGAATCGACACCGGAGCGCAACTGATAGCTATTTTCCACATCACGCACATAGAAGAGTGTATACCCTATATAATCGTCTTTTCGAAAAAGGAGACCGATATTAAAGAGGGCTGCCGTTTGCAAGTTGGATTCATACTTGCTATAATTAAAGTTGTTTTGAATATTACCGGTTGCCTCAAGGTTTTTTTCGTAAGCATTCTTCGAGATATCTGTAGAATTCGAGATATTAGCGGCGGCGAGAATGTTTAGCGAGCAGGAGGTAAACCTCAAATTTTTGCCTCCTGCAACGTTAACACTGAAATTAGGAATCGGAGTATATTGTTTTGTATCAAAGTCGGACGGGAAAATATTATTGTGCTTAACGTATTCATCGTACTCAATAAGAGGCAAAGAGAGGGCAACAGGGTCAACTTTCGGGGAAGTAAACAGCGTGCCGAAATTATTCATTGAGTAGAATTTACTGCCGAAGATGTTGATATTTGCACCCAAAGAGGCTGAGACGTTGAAGAAGTCGTTCACCACATTATCCTTTGTTGATATATTGATATGAGCACCACTGTAGTCGGCGAAAGATGAAGCATCGTAAACCTTTGTTACTGTGATATTCTGCACGGTAGAAGCCGGGAAAAGGTCGAGCGGGATGAGTTTGTTATCCGGGTTAGGAGAAGCGATAGGCAAGCCGTTCAAGGCAGTGGCATTATATCTGTCGCCAAGACCGCGTACCACCACGGCACCGGAAGAAGCAATAGATATGCCCGACAATTTTTTAACACCATCTTGTACGCTACTAACGCCCTTGATGCTAAACTCTTTAAAGCCTATATTCTCTATTGCAAGGGCTGCATTTTTTCGTTCTAAAAGCAGGTTGTGCTCCGACTCCATATTCTTTTTTACAACAACAGCCACCTCATTGAGAGTAGTGAACTCTTGTTGAAGTTGGATGTCGAGCGAACCGGCAAGTGGCACATCAACTCTGTTTTCAGAAGTGATATACCCTACATATTGAATTACGAGGATATAATTACCTTTGTCGAGATTGATTTGAAAATTTCCGTCGATATCGGTAATGACGCCCTTTTGAGAATCTTTTACATAAACGGAAGCGCCGATAAGAGGCTCTCCGGTAGCGGCATCGGTGATGTTGCCAGATACGATTTCCGCAGTAGCAACGAAGCGAACGAGCAGTAAGGATAATAATAAAATAAGTAATTTACATTTCATGTTAGCAAGTATTATTTTCGAGTGCAAAGGTAGCGGGGCAATATTACAAACCCTTTACAATTAGAAAACAATACAAAAAAACTTCAACTATGCTCACGCACAATTGAAGTTTATCAAAATGTGAATTACTCTATTAAAAATAATTATTTTCGGAATTTGAAATATGCAATAACCAGAGAGAGCAGACACATCACGAGCAGTGGGGTTTCGTCTCCGAGAGGCACCCAAACCTCTTCCCACTCACCGGTACCATCGCCCGGGCGGTAATCGAGATAAAAGCCGTCGCCGCTGTCGCAATAGCCGTCGCCATCAGTGTCGACATGGGTGTGTGCTCCGGTAAAAGTAGCTGCGCTAAGGGCACTAATAGGTGCGCCTATTTCCACCATTGTAGATGTATAAGCACGATTGACGCCTGTAAACGAACCGTTATTAGTGGCTTGAGGCGTATAAAACATCTGCCCTACACTTACGGAATTTATCCTTGCGCTACCGCCGGATACCGGAGCTAAGGTAGAATAATTATCTCCGGAAGAAGAGCTACCGGAGGTGTGTCCGTAAGAAAAACTATTATCTGCTATCATTACACCTGTATTCTGTACTGATTGAGTTTCAGATGTAGAGATATAACTACGAGAGTAGCCTGAAGAACGTTTCAAAGCCGGTGCACGGAAGGTAGTACTACCTGCATAGGCACCCTTTTCGGTACCGATAGCACCGCGACCTTGAAGTTGATTCATCATGTCTACATTCTCCTTTATTTGATGTCTTGATCTTTTTGCTTTACTCTTACTAAAAGTAATCTGCTGTTCTTGTACGGCAGGTGCATCGCCGTTGAAATTGACAAAGAGTAAAGATACCACAATTCCGCTCAACACGAGCATTATCAAAGAAAGAATTATATTATTATTTTTCATGATCTTACTTTATAATTACCTTATTGTTTGACACTGTATCTATTGTTCTCACTTCCATAACATATACTCCTACAGGGAGTTTAATACTGAATGTATTATCATTAATATTACTGCACTCTTTGATAAGGTGTCCGGCTACATCATAGATATTGATAGCGAGTATTTCGCTTTGAGCGTAGCAGTGAACGCCCTCTATATCGTTAGTAATAATAACGTCGGAATCGTCCGTCATATTATCATCAGCAGTAATAATATTTGGTCTGTCTATATTCAGATAATAACGAACAGCATCAGATTCAAGTCCGCTAAAGTCGACGGTCATACCGGAATAAATTCTGCGGCTCTCATCCGTCAATGCGTCATAGAGATAGACAGGACGGGTAAATTTCTCTGCGCCGGTAAAGGTAATTACTACATCTTTAACAGTAGTATCGATAATGCTTACAGAGAGTGGCACCATCTCTATAGTATGTACCATATTCACCATAAGAGGTTTGTTATCGACGCGGGTATAAACGCCGAACGGAGTAAGTTTGTCGTTAAACAAGAGCATATCGGCATCTTCTTGAGTATTGTATTCATTAACGCCGAATGCATCCTCTTGTATGGTAGCAATGCTACGGTATTCATCGTTTTGAGCAATGATAGTAAGCTTTTGATAATCGTTAGCCGGAGCATGTGCAGGGGCAGGAGATTTACTTATTGTATTCTCCACCATATCAGGGTTGAATGTGACATCCAAAGAGGTAGAAGCATTTACTGTATGCACAAAGAATGCTCCGGCAGGTTGAATTTTGGATTCCGAAGTTACCGGCTCTGCTTTCACCATATCATTTTCGAAAGTATAATAGAAACCATCAATGACATCGGTATTGGCATCCATAAAGGCTTGCATTGAGAGGTCGCCCATAAACGGATTGGTAACAAGGAACCAATTATCCGGCTTAACATTAGTATATTTAATTGTGACTTCCGGCTTAGCGGCATTTCCTTTATAGAGGAGTTTATAGCAGTCGGCATCGCGAGTAATATCGGCTTTACCAAATTTTTCCGGCACTTGATACTCTTCGCCGGTAGCCTTACGTATTGCGTAGAAGTAATATGTATTATCTTTCTTAGGCAGCTGTATAAACTCTTGTACTGCTGTATCCACTGCTTGTACAGCAACAGCGGTATTTACGTACTCTTCGCTAAGTGAGTTAGAAGGGTTACCCCATCCGGCTACAGCAGTACTTACCGAGTCGATAGTATTACCTTTGGTGTACGACCAGAAGGTAGTAGTAGAGTTATACACTTTTTGTAATATCTTATTAGCGATACGGTTGTCGCATTGTGCACCGTTGAAGCGGAAATCGTTACCTATAACGTCTCCAGCCTTAGGCATATAGAGGTCACCGGAGAATACTTTCTTCATCGGCAGACCAAAGAGGCTGTAAGCGCCTTTTGACACAGGCACATCCACATAAGCGGAGTCGTACACCAAGTATTGCTGACCGCTCATCTTGGCTCCTAACGGGAAATAGATAGATCCGCATCTATTTGGTTCGAAACCATAGATATATTTTAGATGATAAGTAGCACCCTCCTCCTCATCATAGTTATTCATATCGAAATCATCGAGCGAAATGGCACTATTCGGGAGTATTACCTTAGTTCCCTCTACAGGGATAAGGGCACTATTTCCGAGCGGATCACTCCAGTTTTCATCATTGTGCCATGTTGGATTTTCCGCTTTTGGAGCGAAGAGTATAATATCAGGAACTACATTGATTATAAAGCATCCATAGGCGGTATCATAAGGTTGTGTATCATAGCGAGCGGAGAATTTATAGTCATATCCCGGGCGCATCTTGATACCATTGCCATTACGGGTGAAGGTCAAAACATTACCTTTATTAATACCGCTATTAATACCGCCTGAAAAAGAGTAGATAGCATTACCCACAAATCCCTGAGCATCGGCATCATCTGTGCGATAGAGGTACATATCGGTACCTACTTTAGGAGTACCCTTGACACCATTGATTTTGAGGGCAAAAGAGTCGCCTACCTTATTCACTCTCGATTGAGCGATACGCACAACAGCAGGGGCACCTTGTATATCCTCCGGCATGCTGTTGATATCTTGTTTACCATAGCTGTATTTCACATCGCTACGGAGGAAGATACGCATCGGGTTCGGGCAGACAGGTATTGTAGGGTCGTCACACGAGCCCATAATAGGATAAGCAATATACTGCACTGTAGTACCATCGCCCGGAAGGTTGGTTGTGATAGAGCGTTTTCGTAAGGTAATATAAGATTCGTATTTAAGCAGAGTATCGAGGTTGGCTTGAGTAAACACACCCGAAACAGGTTGATTTACAGATGATACTTCGTTTGGATATACAGAGCGGAAATGCATAAAGGCGGTGGTAAGATTTGCCTGTACGAATCTACCATCCACACCCACAATCCAATCGCAATACGGAGTAGCTTTATTCACTTGTCCCTTATTGTTAGGGTCGTTATAATAGACTTGAGTAGAGAGTACGTAATTACGCTCTCCGGAGAGAGTTTTAAAGCGTAAATTTACAAGCTCTTGAGGTACACCATCGATAAGCAATTGTTTACAATTTTCCACTTTAGTAGTATAGATACCACCGCAATCGACACGGAAAGAATTATCGGCGGAAACGAGGCAAGAGTAGGTGGAATATTTCTTGAACTCACTACTTTTGTGAACGATATAGAGCACAGGCACTCTCTCGGTACCGGTAGTACGCACTACATCCTCTTCAAGAAAGAAAATTTCACCATCTCTAACAGGCTTTGTCTCTCGAAGCACGAAATCATTGATAGAGTTATATTTAAGAGTATCATGTATCTCACTCCAAGCAATATTCTTTCTCACTACATACGTACCGTAAATGCCGGAAGAGTGTTTATTGATATAATTCAAGCTGAGAATAGTATCCTGGTTACCACCCTTAGGATTTGCGCCCTTCACCCAACGATAGTTAATATTTACATTACCGTCATCGTCGGCGGCAAAAGTCTCTGACTTAAAGTCGACGCGGAGCAGAGTGATAGACTCGGAGATACCATTTTCGGCATCGATAAGCTCTTGTTGCGTTTTGATACCGCAAGCGGTGATACCCTCGAGCGACTGAACCGGGTTTTTAGATGTATATATACGTATGTTATCAATACCGAAGTCGTTACCGGAACCGGAGTTGTTATTATTCTCTATACGCACACGGTATTGAGCAAAGTTTTGCTCACCGAGTTTTACTTCGAAGAACACTTGATACCAGTTTCCGGCGGTACCTGTAGTAAAATTATTTACACCAGTGGTGAAAGATTGAAGGCGAGTTTCATTGCCGGATTCGTTAATACCGGAAAGGATAATATTTAAGTTTGGTAAAACTTGACCACCGGTTTGAGTAGCGCAAAAGTTATTCACCCAAGCAGATACATACACGCTGCTATTCGGGCAGAGATTACCATCAATAACGAGGTTGGCTACAAGACCCGGAGCCTCATTTGCATCTACATACATAAAACAGCCTGTACCCGGATTATTGAAATCTCTTACAGAAGTAGGGTTGTTTGTTACCCAATTGGCACCTGAAGGTACACTTTGCAGAATAGCATACTCGCTCCAATATGGGAATTTACTATCAAATTGTTTACTATTTCCGGCAGAACCACTACCATAAGGATAAACAAAACCATAAGAGCACTCATCCCATCCAAGCGGTTTCTTAGATATTACGAAATTATCAGTAGAATTAGATGAATAATTAACGGTGACAAGATACTCCTGAGAAACGTCAAAATCTTGTTTTGCAGCGAGGTTATATTTTTCATCCATCAGAGAATCGGATATGATAGTGCCATTGAAAGGTCCTATTTCTGATTTTGCCTTACCCTCAACTTTCCAACGAGCAATTTTATAATTATAATTATCGCTGCGTAACTCATAATAGTAAGTACTACCGGCTACAGGAGCCGTAACAGAATACATACGATCGGCAGTACATGTAGAATTATATTCAGTATACCCGGAATTCTCTGAAGTACTGCGATACATTGTGCAAGAGGTAATTTGAGTCAGATTATTTTGTCTGGTATAATAGTAACAAGAGGTGTTACCATCAGAATTCATGGCTGTGGTAAGCAAGATATTAGAACTTGCAGGAGCGATAAAATTATAATTTTCGTATGGTGTGGAACTATTAATTTTTGCGGCAATTTCGGAAGCGGGGCGGATATCGAAAATCACACGATAAGAGAGCGTAGGTTCTACAACGGAAGAAAGATTCGAACCACTCGGTGTGATTTGAAAATCGCCATAGTTTGACACATCGCAAGCAATTTTTATAGCCGTACCGTTAAAAGTAATAGAAGCCTCGGGTTGGATTTGAACACCGCCACCGAGAGTTTTTTGATAATTAATTACACCATAATTGGTATAATGAATAGTAGTAGTACTGTTGGTAGGTTTTCTATAAGTCATTCCTGCCACAACAGACGACATAGAGTCAGCTTCGTAATCATACCAACGGCTATAACCCTTCAGCCTATTATTGGCAGAAGCCAACGGCATCTTAAGGGTACGAGTCTCATTAGTCTTCATGTAATAGACGTACGTAAGTTCGTGCACGGGTTGCATACCACGTGCATCTAAAGATGTATTTCCTTGACCCGGTGAATGGGTAAACGTAATACTATAAGGGGTTTGAGCCATTGCTACCATCGAAAACAATAGCACTAAACACGACAAAAAAAATCTACGGACTGCTCCGTCCGTATTACCAACTATACTCATAATCTAAGCTTTAAGTAATAATTAATAATTGTTTGTTCTTAATAAAATTTCTTTGAGGTTAATTTAAAATTCCAATAGATGATAAGTAATCATCTATTTGCGTCGCAAATTTACAAAAAATATCCAATCACCCTCCCAATTTTGTGTTAAATTAATTTAACAAAAAAAGACATTACCAACAAGCTAATTGTCAATTATTTGCATTATTTAATATGTCAAATATACACATTAAAAGGGCTGTATGTTAATTATACTTAAATATATTCTTATACAACAAAGCAGAGGAAACTCACAGCTATTAGTGGTATTTTGGGCACACAAACAGAAAAACCACATTTTCAGCAACACAAAAGAATTTAAAAAGAAAAAATGATTTTTTTCGCGATTTTGGTATTTTTTGAAACAAAGAAAGAGAGCCCCGAAGGACTCCCTTTCCCACTTCTATCAAATACAATAATATTAGTTTAAAACACTATAAAAGACGAGGTTTTCTACCCTTTTCAATAGCAAAACTCTCTATTGTTTGGCCTGAAATGCAATAGCACATAGCTTCATGTGCTGCATCATAGAGTACAACCCATTACTTCGTGTTGGGGATAGATGCTCTTTTAGTCCTATAGCATCTATAAACCCGAAATCAGTAGATGCTGCCTCGGAAACGGTAACGCCGGAAAGGACCTTGATAAGCAAAGCCACTATACCACGTACAATGAGGGCATCACTCTCTCCCCAAAAATATATTTTTCCTTCTCGCTCTTCACAATAAATCCACACTTGACTCTGACAGCCGGATATTTCGTATTGAGGCAATTTATATTCAGCGGGATATGGTGGCAATTCATTACCTAACTCAATAAGGAACTGATACTTATCCATCCAATCGTCGTACATGGATACCTCATCAACGATGATTTCTTCTCTTTGCGAGAGTGAGAGATTAGTAAAATCTTCCATAATTTAAAATAATAAGAGAATTATAAACCCGTAATATCGGCAAATGCAGAGAATGATTTCCAGAAATTAGGATATGACTTAACCACCGAATCGTGTCCGTCTAACTTAATTTTCTGTCGCAGACCCACAAGTGAGAGCGACATTGCCATGCGATGGTCGTTATAAGCATTCAGCACTACATTCTCTTGCGATGCATATCTTCCCCCGATATACTTAAGGCTATCGGCACGGCTCTTTACATCATATCCGCATTTGGAGAGTTCGCTGACCAATGCCATAGTTCGATTGCTCTCTTTAGAACTGAGGGTGTTAGCTCCTTGAATTTCGAAAGGAATCTCTTTTATAGCGGCTGCAACGGCAATAGGCATTATAGCATCGGGATTATTGATGCAGTCGAAAAAGAGATAAGGTTTTTCATACCCTACATATTGTATCTGCACGCCCTGTTTATGCTCGATAGTCTTCACTCCGAGTTGCTCGAAATAGTTACAAATCTGCACATCAGGTTGCGGAGAGAAATTGTTCAAACCATTGAAAACGAGGGTTCCGTCTTCTATAACCGACAGCATAGCATACCACACTGCAGCGGCGGACCAGTCGCGTTCGTACCACAATGTATTGGAGAGGCGGAAAGTAGAGCGAGGAATAGTGATTACGCGATCTACTATTTGCACATCCACACCGCATTGCTTAAGCACATAAGCGGTAAGTTTTATATACGATGCAGACACCGGTTTTCCTAGCATATTGATAACAAGACCATGAGGGAGAACAGGAGCTATAAGCATAAGGGCGGAAATAAATTGGCTACTCATGATAGCAGAAATTGACACCTCCGTGCCTTTAATTTTCGAACCTTTGATTCGGAGAGGAGCACAACCGTACTTGTCGGCATAAGTGATATTTGCCCCGATATGTTTCAACGCATCCACAAGAGGGTCGATAGGGCGCATACAGAGGCGGTCGGTACCGGTAATAAGGAATTCTCCCGGGCGTAAAGCACAATAGGCGGTAAGGAATCGGAGGGCGGTACCTGAATCCTGAACATTCACCGTACACAAATCACCTTGAGGAGCCTCGAATATCTGCTTTAGTGCAGCATGAAGTATTTTTATATCACGACAATCGTTATCGTCGATGTCCAATAACTTTTCATTAAGAGCATTGATTATTAAAAGTCTGGCTCTGATACTTTTTGAGTAAGGGAGTTCTATCATTCCCTCAACTGAAGAATAAGAAGAAAGGGGTTCAATAATCATTTAAAACATTATTTTATTCAACAAAATAATAGAGCAATATAGCTATAATCATTTTACAAATCCGGGCATTGAAGAGAAGCAGATAGCCCTCCAAACGTCTTGAATAGATGTATTCTCCGAGCCTCTACCACCGATAAGGTACATAATGCCGTTTGCAGACACAACGCCACTGGCAGCATAACGCGGTGCGTAAAGCGAAGGGATTTGCATTTTTGAATCGGGATAAGTCCACGTCAAACCATAATCTTTACTGAACATATGTGTTTGCGTGGTGAGTACGCCACTCTCGTCACGACCGCCAAAGAGCATCAAGCCATTAGCATATTGAACGAGCAGAGCATCGGCACGAGGCGAGAACTGATTGCGACCGGAAGTGAGGTTGCTCCAATAAGAGCCATTCTCCGTACTCCAGAGCGATGACAAGAAGTTACCATCCGAATCAACACCTCCGAGAATATAGGCACGCTCGGCACCGGAAGGCGACAGAGATACCAGCACGGAATAGCCCGAAACAGGGAAGCCAGAAGGCACATTGGTAATTTTTGTCCATCCACCTTGGCCATCATAAGCGACGATAGAAGGTCCGTCTACATCTTTTACCGCATAGAGGGTACCATTCATCATAAAGAGAAGATGAGACACCTCGCTGACTGCACTTTTTTGCCAAACAATACCATCGGAAGTGACGTACAAATTGCCGTTTTGATAGATATAAATAGTAGAATCGTTATAAGCACAATTCTCACGAAGATTGAGCGTTGGCAGGTCAAAATCCGGATAAAGAGCATTAGACTCATACCAATCTACGGCATTTTCCGAAAAATATATGTTGAAATAAGAGTCGAAAACAGAGAGGAAAACGAAAGTACTGTCGAGATAAAAAACCCTTTCTGACACTGTAGGCTCAGCAAAAATCTGAGTTTTCAGTCCCTCCCAAATAAAGGTATCCGGGTCTACCTGATGCACATTTACCGTGATGGTATACTTCTTACTCTTCTTCTTATTCTCGCTCCACACCTCTATAGTTACAGGCTCCGTAAAATCGAGAAATACAGAGTCTTTTGGAGCATAAGGGATGGAATCGTTAAGCATCACCTTAATAAAATAAGGTGTGAGAACCGGGTAAAGAGAATCTACACGAGTAAGATAAGGGAGTGAATCGTGATTGATAATAGTACACTCGTCGTCATTTATAGTGAAGTAATATTTATAGACGGAATCGCTTGAAGGACTATACAAACGAAAAGTAGTAATCTCAGCATCATCCGAATAAGTAACGCTATTATTTTGATCGAGACAAGAGTTCAGCCCCATCAAAAAAGATAATATACAAACAACAAAAAAAGATACTCGTTTCATACTTATAGAATAAATAAAACTGACTGCAAAGGTAAGAATAATATTAGAGATTAAAAAACAGAAAAGGATGTTTTTTTACGCCTCGCTCGATTTACTGTGAGAGTACTGAGTAATAATCAACATTATAACACCCGCAAGGAGCAATGGAATGCTAAGTAATTGACCCATATTGAGTGGCAACTCGGCAGAATAACTGATTTGCTCCATTTTACAATACTCCACAAAAAAGCGGAACAGAGGGATGAATATCAGCACAAGAGAAAACCAAAAGCCGGACTTAATTCGGCTGCCTTCCTCTTTTTTTGAAACGAAACGATATGCCGAGGCAAGAACAAAAAAGAGGAGAAAATAGAAGAGAGCCTCATAAATTTGTACCGGATGGCGGGGCACTTCGTCTACTGCCGAGAAAATCACAGCCCATGGCAATGTAGTTGATGTGCCTAATATCTCGGAATTTACAAAATTTCCCAAACGGATAAATCCTCCCAAAAGGGGCGTTGCTATAGCCACAATATCCAATATCGGCAACAATTTCACTTGCCTATACATTAATTTATATATAAGAATGGCAATGATGGCACCCACTCCACCTCCGTGACTCGCCAATCCGTGATAACCGCAAAAATAGTAATCCCCCTCGGCATTTGTCGTTATCGGAAGAAATATTTCCAAAGGGTGAGAAAAGAAATATCCGGGGTCGTAAAAGATGCAGTGACAAAGCCTTGCTCCGAGAAAGATACCGATAAAAAGCAACAATACCAAAGCATTAAACTGCCGCTCTGTAACACCCGACTCTTTACACCTGCCATAAATATATCCGCCTGCGGCTATGAGACCAACGGCAAAAAGCACTCCGTACCACAGCAACGAAAAGCTACCGATAGTGAAGAGTTCTATTTTCGGATTCCAAACTATATACAACATAAAAAACGTAATTATCCGTATAATATTATTTTATAAGACAATAGGGCAAAAAAAATCAGACGTTGAACTTTTCCGGTATCGAATTGATGATACCAATTAATTCGTCACGCGACTCAGCCCTCAGCATTGCCACGCGAGTAGGTTTGAAATTATCAATACCTTTGAACACAGGCGACATAGCTATGTGACGACGGCTGTGAACGATACCTTTACGCTCATCTCCAAGCCATTCTATAGAGCTGTTGATATACTCTACAAGCATATCGGTTTGCCACTTAAAGCTATAAGGCTCCGGCTCCACACCCGTATCAAGATAGTGCCTCATTTCTGCAAAAATCCAAGGGTGACCGATAGTAGCCCTACCTACCATAACAGCATCAACGCCATAGTTATCAAAGCATTTACGTGCAATTTCGCCTGAAGTAACATCACCATTTCCTATAATAGGTATATGCATACGAGGGTTATTTTTCACCTCGCCGATGAGCGACCAATCGGCAGAACCGGTATACATTTGAGCGCGAGTACGGCCGTGAATAGCAAGAGCTCGAATACCGCAATCTTGCAGAGCTTCTGCTAGAGAAACTATAATTTTAGAGTTGTCATCCCACCCAAGGCGCGTCTTTACAGTTACCGGAATATTCACGGCATCTACTACAGCCTTGGTGATTTGCAGCATCTTAGGTATATCGCGCAACATGCCGGCACCAGCTCCTTTGCCGGCTACTTTCTTAACGGGGCATCCGAAATTCAGGTCTATAATATCCGGCTTGGCAGCCTCCACTATTTTGGCAGCCTCCACCATAGTGTCGACATCCCGCCCATAGATTTGTATGACTACAGGTCGCTCCTCGGCATGGATAGTGAGCTTTTGCTCCGTACGCTTAACATTACGAATCAGGGCATCGGCACTCACAAATTCGGTATAGACCATATCGGCACCGAATCGCTTGCAAAGCAAACGAAAAGCAGGGTCGGTAACATCCTCCATCGGAGCCAGAAAAAGAGGCTCTTTTCGAAACTCAATATCTCCTATTTTCATACAGTAATCTATGCTGATTTTTCGAACCGCAAAGGTACAAAAAAATCCACTATTGCACATATAAAAAAAAATATCTACTTTTGTAACTTGTATAACAATGCGAAATACACATATAATAATATATGGAAAACGAAGAAAAACAGACTAAAGAAGACCTTATAGTACAGATGCTTAAGACGGTTTTCGACCCGGAAATACCGGTTAATATCTACGATCTCGGACTTATTTATAAGATAGATTTAAACGGAAATGACCTCGAAGTGGATATGACTCTCACCGCGCCGAACTGCCCTGCCGCCGACTTTATCGCCGAAGATGTAAAACAAAAATTAGAAAGCATTGAGGGAATTGATAACGTTAAAATCAACCTTGTCTTTGAGCCTGAATGGGATAGAGATATGATTTCAGAAGAGGGCAAATTGGAGCTTGGCATGCTATAAGGTATTTAGATAAATGGTTATATCGAAATCGTAATTTCTCATGAAAAAATATTACTTCATAGGAGATGCTCATCTAGGCTCGCTACTTTTTGAAAACAAAGAGGAGCATGACGAGCGTTTTATCAAATGGCTCGATATGGCTTGCGCGGATGGAGACGAAATATTTTTAATGGGAGACATTTTCGACTTCTGGTTCGAATTTTCACACTCAGTACCAACAGGTTACGAAAAAGTGCTTAACGCACTGAAAGAGAAATGCTCTTCAGGCAAAATAATTCACTTCTTCTGTGGCAATCACGACCAATGGACTTACGGCTTTTTGAGCGGATTAGGATTAATAATACACCCCAAAGCAGAAGTGATGATGCTAAACGGCAAAAAAACACTGCTGGCTCACGGGCACGGTTTAGGTGAAAAAAGGCGCATCACATTAATTATCAACGCCATATTCGAAAGCAACGTTTGCAGATGGCTATTCCGACACCTTATTCCGCCAAAAGCAGGCATAGCTTTCGGACTTAAATGGAGTGCAAACAACCGTAAAAAACATATTAATCACGATGCCGCCAATAAAAACGACGACACCTTTATCGACTATTACAGCAACAACAAATCGGAACCATTCCAAATGACTTGGGCAAAAGAATATTCCCGTCAAAATCCTGATACCGACTACATTATTTTGGCTCATCTGCACAAGGAAGAAAATCACCTCTCTGCAAACGGCACTCAAATAGTAATCCTCGACGAATTCTACGAGCGTTACGGCTATGCGGTATTAGATGAAAACGGAATATCTCTATTCAATTTTTAAAAACATTTTCCTAAATAGGTAATTTGTATTTAAAAATAAATTATTAACTTTGCATCATATTTAAAATAGAATATTATGGATTGTCAAGCGGACATTAAACCAAACGAAGGTAAAAACCTCACCATAGAAGTAAACGGAGAAAAATACATGCGTATACCCGTTCGTACTCACGTTGTTATGCGTGAAGACGACCTCTATGAAGTAGTAAATAAATATACAAAAGATCTTCGAAAAGAAGGTGATATAATCTTTTGCAGCGAAAAAATTATAGCCATCACACAAGGGCGCTCGTTCCCTATCAGCGAGATTCACCCTTCTAAACTTGCAAAATTTCTAGTAAAATTCGTGTATAAATCACCTTACGGCATCGGTCTCGGAAGTCCTTACACTATGCAACTCGCCATAGAAGACGTAGGTATACCTCGTATTTTGCTTGGTTGTTTCTGTGCCGCCGTCACTAAGCCTTTCGGTATCAGAGGCGTATTCTACAAAGTGTGCGGCCAGAAAGCATACGCTATCGACGGACCTTGCGAGTACACCATTCCGCCATACAACCAATATGCAAAAATGGCGCCTAAAAACCCTGATAAGGTGGCAAGAACTATGAAAGAGAAGTTAGGCAACGAATTTATTGTGTTGGATGCCAACGATTTGAACGTAGACATCTTGGGTAAATCAAACAAAAACCTCGACGAGAAATTCCTTAAAGCCCTCTTTAAGGACAATCCTCTGGGGCAATCTTCTCAGCAAACCCCTATTGCCATTGTGCGCAAAGCATAATTTACTTTATCAAAACATCAAAAAAGTATACTGATGCTTAGTTTTATAACCTGGAATCCGAATCCCGTAGCCCTTTCATTAGGGCCAATAGAGATAAGATGGTACGGCATAATCTACGCTTTAGGTTTTTTCCTTGCCATCACCATAATAGACAAGATATTCAAAAAAGAGAAAGCCCCGGAAGGATGGACGGATAAAGTGTTTATCTACATGATCCTCGCAGTGATTATCGGGGCGCGCCTCGGTCACGTATTCTTCTACGGATGGGACTATTATAGCAAACATCCCGCCGAGATACTTATGATATGGCACGGAGGATTGGCAAGTCACGGTGGTGCTATCGCCCTCGTAATTTGCGCTTGGCTAATGAGTAAGTTCATGACGAAACAAAGCTTTTTTTGGCTTGCCGACAGAGTGTTCGTGGGCTGTGCTCTTGTAGCCGTACTTATCCGCATCGGAAACCTTATGAACTCGGAAATATACGGATGCCCAACCGACTTACCATGGGGATTCTACTTCCTAAGAGGCGACACTGCCTACGCCACTATAGATGGTGTAATGCAAACCTTCCATTACGGCGATGTAATAACCCTAAACGGAGTTACGCAATATTGTACCTCTAAAGCTCTATACGATGCAGGCCTTTTATTGCCTTGCCACCCTACCCAGATATACGAATCACTCGCTTACCTTATAGTATTCTGCACTTTAATGTGGCTTTACTGGAAAAAAGACGGCGGCAACTACAGTGGCTTAATTACCGGAGTAGGTTTTACAGGTATCTTCATTGCTCGCCAATTGATAGAATTTATCAAAAACCCGCAAGAGGCTTTCGAAGTGGATATGACCTTCAATATGGGACAATGGCTATCAGTGCCTTTTGTATTGCTCGGCATATTCCTGATTATAAGAGCTTTGAAAAAAGGTAAAATAGAATATCACTTGCCTGCCACACCGGTCAAAGAACAAAAGAAAAAGAAATAGATGATTACAGCCGACGAATTAGCCCCGATAGGGAGTTTCTCCAAAACACATGGCATAAAAGGAGAAATTAACGCAGATATCGACGCGGAATTTGACATCGACAATTGCGACTATTTCATCGTTGATATGGAAGGCATCTTCGTTCCTTTTTTTATCGAATCTCTTAGATTCAGAAGCGAAACAACGGCAATAGTAAAATTCGAAGATATCGACAACGAAGCGGAAATACGCCCGTTTTTTGGAAAAACGATATACGTAAAAAAAGAATTGATAGGTGAAGAGACCGACGATATGCTGAACATTTTCGGATACACTATGTTTGACGAAAACGGAAAAGTAATAGGTAAAATCGACGACATCGACACCTCTACAATAAACACATTAATTATATCCGGAGACGACATGATACCATTGGCATCGGTAGAGGTGCTTGATATCAACCACAAACTACACACTATAAGCCTTAAACTACCGGATGGACTATTAGACATAAACAGATGACGGAACGCACGCACATAGGCATTTTCGGGAAAAGAAATGCAGGTAAATCGTCCATAATCAATATGCTTACTAATCAAGAAGTGAGTATAGTGAGTGCAACACCCGGCACAACCACCGACCCGGTAAGCAAACCGATAGAGATAAACGGCATCGGAGCTTGCGTATTTATCGATACTGCCGGGTACGACGACGTCGGCGAAATAGGTGCGATGCGAGTAACCAAAACAAAACAGGTACTACAGCGTTGCGACATCTCTATTTTCGTAATACCATCTACCATCATTGGCGATAAAATAGAGATGAATAGGGCTACAGAATGGTACCGATTAATCAGTGAACGTACGGATAAATGCATTGTTGTAATCAACAATTTCGAATCCGATACAAACACAAAAAAAGAAAAACAAAGCATTGAAGAGCTCAAAACCGAAGTAAAGAGAACTTTACTACATAACGATGATAAAAACGACATTGTAGTGGTAAATGCTCTAAAAAACCAAGGCAGAGAAGAGCTACTCAAAGCATTAGGCCATATAAAAGATCGGGTAACCGAAAAGAAAATAGTAACCCATCTCGTAAAACAGGGTGATGTGGTGCTACTCGTAATGCCACAAGACATCCAAGCACCGGCAGGGCGACTTATACTGCCACAAGTGCAAACCATAAGAGAGTTACTCGACGGCAGATGCATAGTAGTATCGTGTACAACAGCCGATTTTAAGGCAACACTCAAGGCACTAAACACACCTCCATCACTTATTGTTACCGATTCCCAAGCCTTCAAAGAAGTGTATGAAAACAAACCTGCAGAAAGCCGACTGACTTCCTTCTCGGTACTATTTGCCGGCTGGAAAGGCGATATCAACACTTTTATTGAAGGAGCAAATGCAATATCAAAGCTTAATGACAACAGCAAAGTGCTGATAGCAGAGGCATGTAGCCATGCACCATTAGCCGAAGATATCGGAAGAGAAAAGATACCGGCATTGATACACAAAAACATCAGCGAGAAGATAAAAATTGATATTGTATCGGGAAACGATTGGCCGGAGAATTTAAGTGATTACGACCTGATAATTCACTGCGGAGCTTGTATGATTTCCCGTCAGCAAGTTACAAATCGCATCAAAGATGTGGAAAAAAGCAACAAAAAAATAACGAATTACGGGGTTTGTATTGCTTATTTTAACGACATTTTAAACAAAATAATATGGTAACTCAACACATATTAAGATGAATAATATAACTATATATCAAATAAAAACAAGAACAACCCATAATAAAAGAGTTAAATTAAAATGAATTTTAATTTTGTATAAAAATACAAAATATGCTTGTTTTTACTTGAGGATAAAAGCAAATAATATTAACTTTGTAGTCCAGTAATAAAAGAATATGCAAAGACATCAACCTATTAATTACAAGAACATCGCTATTCACTGCAGAATGAGCGATAAGATGAATCCGCTTGGATGCTGTACAACAGTAGGATGTTACACATCCACAAAAGGTGATTCATTTAGTTTGAGCAGTCAGGCAACAAGTATTAGTCCTGCAAGCCTTGAAGAAATCTGCTTAAACGAGTGGAGATTAATTATAGTAACAGAAGGTAAAGGTTACTATCAATTAGAAGGTGGCAAACTACTTCCATTGGAGAAACATGATGTACTCTTATTGGAGCCAAACACACATCACAAGTACTTCCCTGATGAGAAACTTGGATGGAAAGAGTATTGGGTAGGTTTTGAAGGTAAAATTTTCGATGCTTTCTTAGAGCAAACTAAGATTGTTAACTATTTACCAAAAATAAACTACCAATCTTTATCCGCCATAGAGAACATCCTTTTAGATATGATCAACGTGATGTTCTACGGCAAAGAGGGTTCACAATTGTTACTTCAAGCTGAGATTCTTCACCTATTGGGTGCATTAAACCACAAGATATCCAACAGATACCTTGAAAACCCAATCGAAGATAGAATCAACGAAGCTAAGGAAATTATCAAGGGAGATTTCCACGGGGATTACTCACCGGAAGAAGTTGCTGAAAAAATCGGCATGAATTACGCACAATTCCGCCGTATGTTCAAAGGTTACACCGGAACGAGTCCTGCTCAATTCCAAATGGAAGTTAGATTGGCTAAAGCAGAAGAGCTCCTTACTTCTACTATTATTCCAATCACAGAGATTGCAAAAGTGTTGGGCTTCTCTGATACTGCACAATTCTCTTCTTTCTTCCGTAAACGTAAAGGAATGACGGCAAGAGATTTCCGTAACAGAAATTTTTACAAACCTACATTCTAATGTAAAGTTATACGTAAAATTATTATAAAGCTGTACTTTAACGAGTACAGCTTTTTTTATGTCTTCACTATTGCAATAACAAAGAAACAAGCGATGGTGAGAACAAAAAAAAAAAATCCGCGATGTATCACTACATCGCGGATTCTAATTAATATATTATTTAAAATTTTTATTTATGAAAAAGATATATCAGTCTAATAATTAGATGCCACCTTTGAACAATTTAGCGGCAGAAACCTTGGTTACTTTACCGTATTTAGCTTTAATTTGTTTGAGGTTCACCGTTTTAGGGTTACCAATGATAACGATAGTAACAGGTTGTCCTTTAATATTTTGCTCGTAATAAGACTTAATAACGTCGTAATTAAGATTATCGATATTATTAAGATTAACCTTAGCAGGATCATCTTTATAACCAAGACGTTTCCACATATCAAAAGTCATACTCTTAGAGCGCATACCAGGTTTAGCTGCAAGGGCTGATTGATGGAGGAAAGTAATGATATTCTCCATACGATCAGGATAATCAGGCATATTATTCAAGAGGTCCATAAATACGTCAACGGCATCAGCCACTTTATCAGATTGAGTACCAACGTAGCCAAGGAGGTAAGAGTCTTTACCCGGAATGATAGGGTTTGAAACGCTACCAAAGGCAGTGTAAGCCATAGAACGTTTTTCACGAATTTCGTTCATTACGAGACCGCTAAAACCACCAGAGAAGTATTGGTTGAAAGCATCGCAAGCTACATCTTGAGCTATATCATAAGGTTTACCATTGATATAGAAGTAGATTTTAGCTTGTTGCATTTTAGAGTCGGCAAGGAACATAACGTTAGTCTTGTCGTATTTAGCGCGATCGCGTAAGTAAGGAGAATCTGACGCCATCATAGTCTCTTTCATCGGAATCTTAGCCATAGAAGCAGCAACCTCGTTGATAGGTTTTTTACCGCAGTAGTGGATATCAACAGCGTAACCGGTAGCCTCTTGAATAGTAGTAGTAAGGTTAGTTTTATTGAGGAGGAATGTCTCAATGAAAGTACCGTCAGGAGCTACAGAGTAGTTGTAAAGTTCTTCCATAGGGATACGATCTATGAAGCGAGAATTTTGACCATAAAGGGCATATTCGAGGAGAGCGCTGGCAACTATACTAGAATTACGTTTTTCGCTGAAGCGGCTCCAATATGCATTAGATACCATACTTTGAATTTGACGGTTATCGAGGTTAGGCATAAGTACGTGTTTAGTTACGAGCTCAAGGATTTTGTCGAGGTTTTTCTCATCACCTTGAAGAGAGATATAGAAGTAACTGTCTGTAACACCGAAGCTGTAAGTAGCACCAAGTTCTGAATATTGACGGCGTACTGTTTGAGCATCGATATTAGGCATCATACCTGCAGAGTTCATAAGTTGTACTGCGTACTCGAGTTTTGGCATTTTATGAGTACCTACACCATATTTAAGTGTAAGAGAGAATACATCGTTTTTAGTATTAGGGGTATAGAACAATTTTACGTTAGGATATAATTCACGTTCTGTAACGTCAGCAAAATTGTTGAAAGTCTCTTTAACCGGAGTAGTAGGGATTTTCTTGAAAAATTTAGCATACTCTGTTTCTACGCCCTTAGGAGGGTCGAGAGGTTTGATTTGTGGTTTTGCAAGTACGTTTTTCTTAGGTTCTCCCTCTGTGATTTCGAGAGTGATATGTTCGCCATCGAAATATTTTTTAGCAACGGCAGCAACTTCGGCTTTAGTAATAGCACGGATAGCTGCATCTTCGTTGATATAATCATCTACATTCTCATTGTAAGCGAAAGCATAAGTAAGGATATTTACTTTAGCGCCGGTAGATTCGAAAGTAGTGATATGCTCTTGAAGCAATTGAGATTTAACAGAGTTGAACAACCAATCAGGAATTGTAGCTTCGTTTTTGATTTTATCAATCTCTTTGAAGATGATACGTTCTGTTTGTTTAAAGCTTTCGAAAGTACGTTGAGCAACGTCGAAATAAGGCATACCAACAACCATAATTCTACCATCACAACGACGGATATCAGGGTAGCAATATGCAGCAGAAACGGTATTATCGAGCATAAGTTTATCGAGGAGACCAACGCTATGGTCGTTATTAAGGAGTGAGAGTGCGAAAGTAAGAGCGAGTTCATCTTTGTCACCTTTTTTAGGACCTTTGAATACCCAGTTTACTTGAGGTTGGTATCCGAGTTTTGCTTTGTAAGTAGGGTTACCTTGGTAGCTTGTAGATTTATATTCCAAGCGAGTAGGGAGTTCTCTTGCTTGAAGGCGACCGAATTTCTCAGCGATAATAGGTTTTACTGTTTCAGCATCGAAGTTACCTACAAGCATGAGGCACATGTTGTTAGGCACATACCAAGTATGGAAGAAGTTGATAAGTTGAGAAAGAGAAGGATTTTTGAGGTGGCTTTGATAGCCGATAACATCTCTTTCGTAAGGGGTACCTTTATATACGTTGCTGAACATAAATTCGCGAATGTGAGTACCGAGGTCATCTTGATACATATTGTACTCCTCATAAACGTTTTCAAGCTCTGCTTGGAAAGCACGGAAAACCGGATTAAGGAGACGCTCGGAGTTGAGTTCGAGCCATTTTTCTGCTGCAGAAGCAGGGAAATCGTTAAAATAAGCGGTAAGGTCGTAAGAAGTAAAGGCGTTAAGACCATCACCACCGTAGCTCTCAGTAAGATTTGAAAAATCGTCAGTAGCACCAAGTTTTGCAGCTTCGAGCGACAACTCATTGATTCTCTTAATAAGAACTAAGCGAGCTGCATCATCGGTAGTTACATTAAGGGTGTCGTAAAGAGCGATAATTTGATTGTAGAGAGGTTCTTCCTTTGCCCAATCGAGAGCACCGATTTTATCAGTACCTTTAAAGAGCATGTGTTCGAGATAGTGTGCAAGACCGGAGTAGTCGGAAGGTTCGTCAACGGCACCGGCACGGCAAACAACGCGACCATGAACACTGGAAGCTGTAGGATCTTCCCAAAGGAAAACGGTAAGACCATTCTCCAATTTATACTCTTGAAGACCTTGGCGGAAGTTATTTTGCGCAAAGGCTCCGAAAGAGAGCATCAATAATGCTAAAAGCAAAAGTGATTTTTGTTTCATAAAAAATATTATTTAATTAATTATTTTGATTTATATTATTCTAATTCTTAATCTGCATGGATGTCTGCATGGATGGAATAAATATATTATATATATGTATACATGCCACCTAACTACGGACGGTACTCCAAAATATCACCGGGCTGGCATTGAAGCTCTTCACAAATAGCCTCCAGAGTAGAGAAACGAATTGCGCGCGCTTTACCCGTCTTTAATATTGAGAGATTGGCGGGAGTAATATCAACTTTTTCCGACAACTCATTGAGCGACATCTTACGCTCTGCCATTACTACATCTAAGTTTACAATTATCGCCATAATCAAATAGTCAAATCATTTTCATCTTTAATAGCTGTGGCTTGACTAATTATTTCGGTATTAACCAAAACTACAAGGCCGATAATTATAGTACTCCAATCCACAACATTACGATAAGTAAACTCTAACCCTACTATAGAAATTTCGGAAGAAACCAAGTAAATTCGAAGTAAATTCCATAAAGAAACGAGCACTCCGAGAATTACAAAAAGCCAACCAATAGAACAAAGCAAGGATACTATCTTACGATTAAATACTTCGGACTTGATAAAAACACGCATTACCCAAATAAAGAGTACTATGATAGCGATATAAATTATCAACGAAAGAAAATTCATAAAATAGATAGCCCAATAGAGGAATTTTTCAGAAAATGAGCGATTTTGATTACATGCATCCAAATCAAAAATCGATACATTATGCGGAAAAACGAGCATTCTATTTCCATCTTTCTGATTGATAAACTCCGAACTTTGCAAGCTGGAATTTGCATCTACATCCATATATAAATATGACGCATAATCGGCGCCTGAGTTTAAAATTACCTCAGATGTAGACTCTCCGAGATATAAACCGGCTATCATATTTGAAATCAAATCAAAGAACACCGATACTAAAAATACAGTCAACAATATGACACACAGTATTTTAAACTTTCTCATTTATTAAAATGATTATTATTAAAATTATCAAAAACAAGATATATTCATCTTAATTTTTACAACGTGCAAAGTTACAATAACTTTTTTAATCTACAAAACGATTTATCGAAAAACGATAAATTTAATATTTTGGGAAATTAAGAAAAAGGTTGTAACTTTGCGATATGAATGAAGATTTTTTAAGCTACATATGGTTTAATAAACTCTATTTTATAAAGCAACAGAGTTTACTTGGCGAGGAGATAGAAATTATTTCACCGGGGATAAGAAATAGGAATTCCGGTCCGGACGCCTTTAATGCAAAGATAAAAATAGGCGACAAAACGTGGGCGGGGAATGTAGAATTTCACGTCAACGCATCCGATTGGCACAAGCATCACCACGATGGTAACCCGGAATACGAAAACGTCATTCTGCACGTAGTGCTCAATGCCGACGAGCAAATCTTTATCGGAGAGAGGCACATCCCCACAATAAAATTGGATTTTCCACAACACATTAATATAAGCTACAACGCCCTAAAAGCCGACGGCATGATATGCACGCGCCAATGCACCTCCTCCATCGAGATGAAGAGGTGGATAGAACGGCTTGTTGTAGAACGACTTGAAGAGAAAACGAGTAGGATAGAGAAATTATTACAAGAAAAGAACGGCGACTATGAAGAGGTGCTCTATATTCTGCTTGCACGCAGTCTCGGCTTCGGCACCAACTCAAACGCCATGGAGGCTCTTGCCAAGAGTGTACCGCTCAAAAACCTTCTGCATCACAGAGATAATCCTCTACAGTTAGAAGCATTACTACTCGGTCAAGCCGGATTTTTAAACTGCACTCCTACATGCCCCACAGAAGAGGATTTGATTAGAGAGTACAAATTTCTGAAGCATAAATTCTCTTTGACAGAACCGAAATTCTGCACTTTCAAACTACTCAGAATGAGACCGAGCAATTTCCCTGCATTGAGAATTGCCCAACTCGCAGCAATAATCCACAACAACGACAATCTGTTTAATAAAATAATTAACACCCATACCGAAGGCATCTATAAAATATTGATGAGCGAAGTAAGCGACTATTGGAAAAACCATTATATCGTTGGCAAAGAGAGCAATAAGCATCATTGCAACATCACAAAAAGCAGTTGCGACATAATAATTATCAACACTATAATACCATTTTTATTCATCTATGGCAAACAGCGCAACGAGATTGATATCGAAGAAAAAGCACTCAATATGCTACAAAGCCTCAAACCGGAGAAAAACCATATAACACAACGCTTTACCGATATGGGAATAGATTGTAAAACCGCCTTCGAAAGTCAAGCATTAATACAGCTACAACGCCAATATTGCGATGAGAAACGATGCCTTGAATGCCAAATAGGTTATGATTTGATAAAAAAATCAAATGAAACCACATAACAATTAAAATAATATTTATAACTTTGCATATTGCAGAATTTGTAAAAAGCTAAACGGATACAACACAGCATGACAAGCAACGATGAAGCATATATGAAGAGGTGCCTTCAGTTAGCACAAATAGCTGAAGGACAAACGTTTCCTAACCCTATGGTAGGTGCTGTAGTAGTGCATCAAGGTAAGATTATAGGCGAAGGATACCACCACAAAGCGGGGCTTCCTCATGCCGAACCTAATGCAATAAAATCGGTAGCAGACCAGTCACTTTTAAAAGAAAGCACTCTATATGTGAGCCTTGAGCCGTGTAGCCATTACGGCAAAACGCCACCATGTGCCAAACTCATCATAGAGAAAAAGATACCGAAAGTGGTAATAGCGTGCCTCGATCCGAACCCGCTCGTTGCCGGTCGCGGAGTAAAGATGCTTGAAGATGCCGGTATCGAGGTAAAAACAGGAGTGCTGGAAAACGAAGCGAGACTATTGAACAAACGATTTATTACCTATCAAGAAAAACATCGCCCTTACGTAATCTTAAAATGGGCACAAACTGCCGACGGATTTATCGACATCATCAGAGACGAAATAGGCGATGGTCCGATAAAAATAAGCAATGGGATAACCAAAACTCTCAACCATCAATTACGTAGTACGGAAGGGGCAATAATGGTAGCTACCCGCACTGCTTTGCTCGACAATCCGCACCTTACTACAAGCAAATGGACGGGCAACAATCCCGTTAGAGTGGTTCTCGACAGAAGAGCTGCCATACCGGTAACTAACCGAATTTTCGACGACAAAGCTCCTACTCTGGTATTCACTACCGCAGAAGGTGCAAAAAAACATATAGCACAAAGAGGTAATTTACTTATACAAAAAGGATTAAACATTGTCGACAATATCTATAAAAACGAAAAACTTCAAAGCACCAAACTATTCGAGTCCGACAATATAGAATTTATAGAAATAGATTTCGATAAAAACCTCGTAGAACAAGTAATGAATAATTTATATAATCACAACATACAATCGGTGATAATAGAAGGTGGCAGTATGTGGCTCAACACGGTAATAGGGAGCGGATTGTGGGATGAAGCTCGCATAGAAACCTCAAATACCATAATTCATCAAGGCGTAAAAGCTCCTTATATCGACGGCATAGAAATAAAAAGCGAAAAAATAGGCTGTAACGCCATACGTATTATTACTCCAAAGCAATGATATGGACATCTTTTTAAATATCCTTTATTATTCATTCACAGCGATATATCTTTATATTGCTATCGTTATCATAATCACAATGTTGATGGAAAACAGAAACCCCGTCAAATCTCTTGCGTGGATTATGATAATGATTTTACTGCCTATCGTCGGAATTATATTCTTTATCTTTTTCGGGCAAGATTACCGCAAGAAAAAAATTATCAAAAACAAACTCAAGTACTTACCTATCTCATCCGACAGCATCTACGATATCGACAATATCAACTCGGAAGATATGCCGAAGCGGTTTCAGAAATTGGCAAAGATGCTACATACCAACGGAGGGTCGCAACTCTTCAATGGCGGACAGATAGATGTGTTGACTACCGGTACCGACACTTTCGATGCGCTTTTCAATGACATCAGTAACGCCAAAGAGCATATCCACATAGAGTTCTACATCATAGAAAACGACGAAGTAGGCAATAAACTATGTGACATACTAAGCCAAAAAGCACAAGAAGGCATACGTGTTAGGCTTATTTACGACTACCTTGGCGGATGGCACTTACCACCATTCTGGAAGAAAAAACTGATGGATGCCGGCGTGTATCTACAACCATTTTTAGCCACAAACAGCATAATAGGATTTTCGCGTATCAACTACCGTAATCACCGCAAATTAGTGATTATAGACGGTAAAATAGGATACACAGGAGGTGTGAATATTGCAGAACGATACAGAAAAGGGAACCGACTCGGTATTTGGCGCGACACCTTTGTTCGCCTTGAAGGAGCAGCCGTGCATGCCATGCAATACAGTTTCCTTGTGGATTGGAATTTCGTTGACGGAAAAGCAATTACGGACAAAAAGTACTACCCTACTCCCGGCTATTTCGAAGATAATTTTATTCAGATAGTATCATCCGGACCCGACTCTGATTGGCCGAGCATCATGCAAGGAATTGTAGCCGCAATAGGAGTGGCGGAAAAAGAGATATTTATACATACACCGTACTTTATACCACCGGAAAGCATCATTACTGCATTAGAGACGGCTGCACTATCCGGAATCGATGTGCGTATTCTTACTCCACAGCATAGCGACTCTCCTCTCGTAGCTGCCGCCAGCAGAAGTTATTTCGAAGAATTGATGAAATCCGGCATCAAAGTATACTTCTACAAGCACAACTTCCTACACTCTAAAGCGATAGTTATCGACCGTTGTCTATCTATCATCGGCACCGCAAATATGGACTATCGCTCTTATGAACAAGACTACGAAATATCCGCATTTATTTACGACACAAAGACGGCAGATACTTTGGTGGAGAATTATTTCAAAGACTTGAATTGCAGTAAGGAATTGAACCTTAACTTGTGGCATCACCGCCCAAAAACAAAACGCTTTGTAGAGTCTTTGGCGCGACTTTTCTCCCCTCTATTATAATCTGTTAGAATAAAATTTTCAATCGAAAAAAAGACGCAAAATTGGTGTAACAACGGATAATTTTCGAGTTAAAAATTCATCGGAAATAATTAATTATTAAACTGTTGTGTATATCAAAAAATTTTAGTTACTTTGCTTTGATTTTGAAATAGCAAAAAAAATAACATGTCATAACATAAATATAAAGCATTTATGAAGGTCATAAAAATCTACTTTACACTATTATTATTCTTTGTGGCGAGCTATGTATCTGCCTCAATCACAGTAAAAAACGCACAAGGAGTTGACATTTATTACGAAGTAAACGACTCTTTGAATTATGCATCTGTAACGAAAAGTCCCGGCACTTCATACGAAGGAGTGATTAACATACCGGAGGCAATCAGTTACAACGGCAAGCAATATGCAGTACGAATTATCCTGGACAACGCATTCCGCGGATGTATGAACCTCACCGAGGTAACCATTCCGAAAAGCATCACTCGTATCGGAGGTCACGCCTTTAAAGGTTGCTATGGATTACGCACTGTTAATTTCAACGCAGTAAGTTGTGCATCGGCATGCACAAAACAAAACGGCAAAATTCTATCCGCTTTTGAAGATTGTAAAACCATATCACACCTCAACTTCGGAGGCGATGTAATGATAATACCGGAATACGCATTCTGGGGATGTGAGGGTATTACCGAAGTCACCATTCCTCAGCACGTAAAAGAGATTGGTGGAGGAGCATTTATCGATTGTGCAGCACTCACCACATTGAATTTCAACGCACAAGAATGTACGAGTATGAGTGCACAAGATAAAGGTCGCATCACTCCGGCTTTTATCAACACACCGATATCAAACCTCAATTTCGGTCCATTTGTAGGCGTTATTCCCGACTATGCATTCTTCGGCTGTAACAGTCTCACCAGCGTCACCATACCGGAAACGATAGTTAAAATTGGTGGAGGAGCATTCCTCAATTGTAAAAACCTTACTTCGGTAATTTTCAATGCCAGCAATTGTCGCTTGGCACACTCTGTTTACAACGACAATATCACACCTTCATTCAACAATCCTGCCATTACAAGCGTAAAATTCGGCAGTGCGGTAACAAACATTCCAAGTTATATTTTCTGGGGATGTAAAGGTATAACAGATATTATTTTCGAAGCAAGTATCGAGAATATCGGTCAAGGTGCATTCTTCGGCTGTACATCACTCCGCCAAGTAACAATACCGGAGAGCGTGAAGAGTATCGGAGGTAGAGCATTTGCCAATTGCAGCAACCTAAACACAATCTACTTCAACGCAATAAACTGCGTCAACGTAGTTACCTTCGAAAACGAAAACCCTATACCTGCATTCGAAAATCCGGCACTAACAACTGTTGTTTTCGGAGGTAATGTAGAGCGTATTCCCGACCATGCCTTTTCAAAATGCAGTGCCCTTATCAGTATCCAAATTCCTGATTCAATAGAATATATCGGATACAAAGCCTTCTACGGATGCAAAACATTAAAAGAAATAACTATTCCGAAAGACATCAAGAGCATAGGAGGTCTTGCCTTTGCAGGATGTAATAATTTGCTAACTGTAAATTTCAATGCAACCCACTGTACCGGAGTTACAAAAATCGAGAACGGACTTCACCTCTCTGCATTCCAAAGTTGTTCTTCTATCAAGACGGTAAATATTGGAGAAGATGTAGAGATTATACCTGACTATATGTTTAACGGTTGTGAAGGTCTCGAGAAAATAAACATACCTAAGAAGATACGCTCTATCGGAGGTCACACTTTCGACGGCTGTATCAATCTCACCAACGTAATTTACAATGCCGAGAAATGCGAAATAGCCACTACAGTAGACGAAAGAGGTCAAACTTTATCGGCATTCAGCAACGATGCAATTATCTCTCTTACACTTGGTAACGACATCAAAGAGATTCCTGACTACGCATTTGCTTACTGTTCACGACTCACGAACATATCTCTCCCTGCCAACCTTGAGAGAATAGGAAAATATGCTTTTGCAGGATGCTCCGGTATCCGCAAACTCACCATTCCGGAAAACGTTAAGATAATAGGAGGTGGTGCTTTTGACGGATGTAGCAATATTAAAGACATCAATTTCAACGCCATCAGCTGCCAAAGTATGGTGCAACGCAACGACTCCGGCATCATACCGGTATTCCAAAACGTACCTGTTGTCCGCATCACATTAGGTCCTAAAGTAGAATCTCTACCAGACTATGCATTCTACGGATGCTATGCAGTGGAAAACATCTCATTTAACAAGACTATCAAAACGATAGGACATTTGGCATTTGCAGGCATAAGAGCAATGAAAACCATCACACTGCCTGAGAACCTCACATCAATAGGAGGAGGATGTTTTATGGATTGTGAAAACCTTTCACAAATCAACTACAACATAATCAGTTGCGATGCCGCTTTCGACCTCACGCCGGACAGCACCCTTTATCCATTCTGTGGAAAGAACAAAGTGGAATGGATTGTTTTCGGAAAGAAAGTTAAAACAATACCTGAAGGTATGTTCTACGGAGCTCAAAAAATCACCAACCTTGACATACCACGTACAATAACCAGTATAGGAGGATTAGCCTTTGCAAACTGCCCTGTACTCGAGAGTGTTAACTTCTATGCAACACGTTGTGAATCGGTAAGTAACGTTATCGATGGCAAGATGCGTTCGGCATTTGAGGGTTGTGACAAACTCACTACTGCAAATTTCGACAGCAAAATGGAAGTATTACCTGACTACCTCTTTAACGGATGTAAATCGCTTACCCGCGTGAGCGCAATTCCAAAAGGAGTAACACGCATTGGTAATTATGCCTTCGCCGGCTGCGAAGCATTAAAACGTATGGCACTTCCAACAACGGTAGTTGCCATAGGTGACGGAGCATTTATGGAAACTGGCATTACAAGCTTCAATATACACGAATTCCTCACCGAAATAGGCGATGGAGCATTCAGCGGTTGCAAACGTCTCGGAAACGTAATGGTTAAAAAACAGAATGCCGACTTCGTTGTAAAAGGCAATATGCTTTATACAGCTGATTTACGTCGCTTGATAATTTGCCCTGTAGGTAAGAAGATGACAAAAGTAGTTGTGGATAAAAACTGTGAAGAGATTGACCAAGGTGCCTTTATGAACTGCAATACTATAACTGAAGTAGAAATACCACATAGCGTATCACGCATTGGCGCCAAAGCATTTATCGGATGTATGGCTCTAAAGAAATTCACTATCCGCTCGGTAAGAATGCCGAAAACCGATGGCGAAATATTCAGCAACATAAAGATGAATGCAGAACTTAAAGTAGCTCCGGGCACTGCAAGCGACTACATCTCCAATCCTTATTGGAAAGGCTTTAAAAGCACATCCGAAGTGTACAAATAAAGATTATTCACCCACAAAAAAGATAATATTATGTCATACAATTTTAAAGCATCCAGACTAACTTCCGGCAATTTATTTTTCCGGGATCAAATAGAGATTACAGAAGATCAAGTCATAATCTTTAAAAACAAGTTAATCGGGAATAACCGTTCGATAATAAACAGAGCCAATATAGGCAGTGTATCGGTAAACACATCCATTTTTGCTACAATAATTATCGAGACAAGAGGTGGAGAACGCTATGTATCAAACGGATTCTACCGCTCTGATGCAAAGCAAATACAACAAATTTTGTTGACTAATTATTAATCTCGAAATAGTATTTACAAAGAAAAACTTTACTTTAATATCGTATTATCAATACAATAATTAAAGTAAAGTTTTTTCTTTATATAAGTACCTTTTATCGAGATAATATATCTACGATAATTTGGGCAGTACCCTCGATACCGAATTTTGAGGAGTTCAGAGTAAGGTCGTAATTAGAAGCCACACCCCAACCTCCATTGGCAAAATATTCATTATAATTAGAGCGTTGCTTGTCTACTTTTTCTATGAGTTCGGTTGCCTCTTGTTCAGAGCAAGCGTTACGAAGCATTACTTGCTTAATACGAAAATCCAAATCGGCAGATATAAATATACGGAATAAATCGGAATGATTTCGCAAAACAAAATTTGCACAACGGCCAATAAACACTACGCCACGCTCGGATGACGAAGCGAGACGCTCCATTGTATTCGACTGCAACAAGAAAAGGTTATCGACAGAAAGGGAATTTACATCGACATAACTACTACCCCCGAGAGCACCTCGCATACCAAAGATATTGAAACTCGGAAACTTACTACGCGCTTTTTCATCAACTTTAGAGAAAAACTCCTCCTTCATACCACTATCATTAGCAGCTTCGGAGAGCAATTGTTTATCGTAAAAATCGAGATTTAACGTTTTTGCAACAATCTGTCCGATTTGCAAACCACCACTACCTAATTGTCGCCCTATAGTAATAATCATAAGAGTAAGATTTAAATATTTATCAATAATTCGTCGTTACGGAATTTTCTCATATAATAAATCATCATTGCCAAAGCCACTACCGCAGCGAGAAAATCGCTTATTGGCATTGATATCCACACACCGGTAGTACCGAAATAATAAGGGAAGATAAGAAGCCCCGGAAGGAGAAATAGCAATTGCCTTGTAAGAGAAAGGAAGATAGCTTGTCTTGCCATTCCAATACTCTGAAAAAAATTGGTACTAACCATCTGAAAGCCTACAATAGGGAATATCATCACCACATATCTCATCCCCACTTCTGTTTCAGCAATAAGATTTTCATCTGAAGTAAAAACCCTTGCAATATAATAAGGGAATATTTCGCAAATCAAGAAACCGGTAGTAGTAATAACTATAGCGTAAACAATTGTCAGCTTCAGCACACTGAATACCCTCTCCTTATTTTGAGCGCCAAAATTATATCCGGCAATAGGTTGCATTCCTTGATTTAATCCAAGCACTATCATCACAATTACAAATACCACTCTGTTAATAATTCCATAAGCGGCAATAACAAGGTCGCCTCCATGAGTATACAAAGTACGATTAATAACAATAACGATAAGGCAAGCGGCTACATTCATAAGAAAAGGAGACATACCGATGGAAAGCGAAGAAGCCACTATCCGCTTTTCAAGCAAGAAACCTTTACGAGTAAAATGCATCACTTTGTCTTTATGGGAAAAAGAGATAAAAAGCCAAATTAGGGACACCATTTGAGCCAGGATAGTAGCAATAGCAGCGCCCTGTATTCCCCATTTAAAGACAAAAATAAAAAGAGGGTCAAGAATGGCATTGAGCACAACAGTAAGAATTGTTGCCGCCATTGCTTGATTCGGCATTCCGGAAGAACGCATTGCAGAGTTAAGACCTAAGTAGCAGTGGGTTATAATATTACCCCAGAGAATAATAACCATATACTCACGTGCATAGGGAATAGTATTTTCACTTGCACCGAAGAAATAGAGTATTTGATCGAGAAAAAGGAGTGAAACAACGGTAAATATGACACCAATAATAATATTGAGCGACAATACATTACCGAGTACTTTACGAGCAGTATCGTAATCTTTTTGCCCCAGTTTAACGGAAATCATCGTACTTGCGCCGACGCCCACAAGCGAGCCGAAAGCGGCAGCAAGATTCATAAAAGGGAAAGTAACAGCAAGACCGGAAATGGCGAGAGTACCAACCCCTTGTCCGATAAAGATGCTATCTATCATATTGTAGAGCGACGATGCAGTCATTGCAATAATAGCCGGTATGGCAAACTGCTTTAGCAATTTACCGATAGGTTCTGTACCTAAAGTAGTAGGAAGCATATATGTTTATTCAATTATTTCAAGCTCTCGAAGATTATCATCAATCACTTTTATAGAAACAACCAAAGTATTATCAGGTAAAATGGATGCGATATTCTCAGCCCATTCCATAAGACAGAGCATATTACTATCGAAATAGTCGTAAATACCAAAATCCAAAGCCTCTTGTACGTTTTTTATTCTATAAAAATCGAAATGAAAAATAGTATCTTCTGCGGCTTTATATTCATTAACAATAGAAAAAGTAGGGCTATTTACCACATCTTCTTTCACATTAAGTGCCGAGCACAAAGCTTTGATAAGAGTGGTTTTACCTGCACCCATAGGACCATAAAACGCCACAATCTTATTATCTTTCAAATAAGGGAGCAACTTTGTAGCTACAACATTCAAATCGCTTAAAGAATATAGCATTTTCATACCTTGCTAAAAATCTATAATACAAAATATTAGTAATAATACAGAAGGAAAAATCCACAATGCAAAGGTACAAAATATTACGGGATGAAAGAATTATTTAAACGACAATCTACAAATGTTCTCTATTTAAGATTATTTCAATTAAAATGAAAGTGACAATATAATAATACTACTAATAAAAATATATGATAACAAAATACTCTTTACCCCCAAAAAAAGCATTTTATAGATTAAAAAAATTTTCTTACCTTTGCATACTTAAACTAAGGTATAAATTAGGTGAATTGTAAACAATAAACAATATCAAATAAACACACAAAATGAAAAAATTACTATTAATCGCAGCAGTTGCAATGATGATGTTTGCATGCACAGACAAAGCCAAAGAGACGAGAGAAAATCCTCTTTTAGGCGAATGGAACACTCCGGAAGGTGTGCCTCCTTTTGAATTAATTCAAAACAGTGATTACTTACCTGCTTTTGAAGAAGGTATTAAACAACAATTAGCAGAAGTAGAGGCTATTGTAAACAACGAAGAGGCTCCTACTTTTGAGAACACCTTGGCAGCACTCGATGCTTCCGGTTCTTTACTTAAAAGAGTTTCTTTAGTATTCTTCAACCTCACAGAAAGTGATGGTAACGATGAGCTAAACGAAATCTCTGACAAAGTATTACCTATGGTATCTGAGGTTAATGACAATATCTATATGAATGCAAAACTCTTTGAAAGAGTTAAAGCCGTATACGATAGTCAAGATGAAATGAATTACACTACCGAACAAAAAATGCTCCTCAAAAAAGTTTATAACTCTTTTGTTCGTAATGGTATTTCACTTCCTGAAGAGCAACAAGCTCGCCTCCGTGAAATAAACAAGGAGCTCTCTACTCTTCAACAAAAATTCGGCAACAATCTTCTTGCAGAAACTAATGATTTCAAACTCGTTATTGACAATGAAGAAGACCTTGCCGGTCTGCCGGAAAACATACGTACTGCCGCAGCCGAGATGGCAAAAGAAAACGGACAAGAGGGAAAATGGATGTTCGGTCTTCAAAAACCAAGTTGGATACCATTCCTCCAATACAGCGAGCGTCGCGACCTCCGCGAAAAGATGTACAAAGCTTACATCAATCGTGGTAATAACGATAATGAAAACGACAACAAACAAATTATTCTTCAAATTATTACTCTCCGTCAGGAAAAAGCTCGTTTGCTCGGTTTTGAAACTCCTGCCGATTTCATTCTCGACGACACAATGGCTAAAAAATCTGACGTGGTAAATGCATTCCTTCTCGATATTTTCAAGGCTGCTAATGAGAAAGCAAAAGCAGAACTCGCTGAAATGCAAGCTATTGCCGACCGCGAAGGTAATGGTGTTAAGATTGAAGCTTGGGATTGGGACTACTATGCAGAAAAGCTCCGCCAAGAGAAATATGCTATGAACGAGAGCGAAATCAAGCCTTATTTCCAAATGGAAAATGTACGCAACGGTGTATTTGCCGTAGCAAACAAACTCTATGGCATCAACTTTGAGAAACTCGACAGTATGCCTCTTTACAATCCTGAGGCTGAATGCTTTAAAGTAACCGATGCTGATGGTTCACTCATCGGTATTTTCTATACCGACTACTACCCTCGTTCTTCAAAACGCGCAGGAGCTTGGATGTCTAATTTCCGTGAGCAATACGTAAAAGATGGTGTAGACGTTCGCCCTGTAGTACTCAACATTGGCAACTTCACAAAACCGACTGCTACAGAGCCATCACTTCTTACTCTTGATGAAGTAGAAACCCTCTTCCACGAATTCGGTCACGCCCTTCACGGATTACTTGCAAAAGCCAACTACACAATGATAAGCGGTACTAATGTGGCTCGCGACTTCGTAGAACTCCCTTCTCAAATTATGGAGAACTGGGCTTTTGAACCTGAAGTACTTGCCATGTATGCTCGTCATTACGAGACAGGAGAAATTATCCCTCAAGAACTTATCGAGAAAATACAATCTACATCCACTTTCAATCAAGGCTTTATGACTACAGAGCTTACAGCTGCCGCTATTCTTGATATGAATTGGCACGACCTATCTTCTGTAGAGGGCATCGACCCTATCGCTTTCGAAGCTGAGATGATGAACAAAATAGGTTTGATTCCTCAAATAGCTCCACGCTACCGCTCTACTTACTTCAACCACATCTGGGCAGGTGGTTATAGTGCAGGCTATTACAGCTATTTATGGGCAGAAGTTCTCGACAAAGATGCTTTTGAATTATTTAAAGAAAAGGGCATCTTCGACCCTGCAACAGCAAAAGCCTTCCGTACTCTACTTGAAAAAGGCGGTACTGAAGACCCTATGGACTTATATCGTACTTTCCGTGGCGCAGAACCTAACAACAACGCAATGCTTGTTGGTCGCGGTCTTAAATAAACCTTATGGCATCAGGGATTGAACCCCCTGTTGCCAACAATTTTATATGAATATAACACTTACCAAATATCTGCAAAAACGCTCGCTTCCTTCCGTACTGACAGGAATTATTTTGAGCACAATACTATGGTTCTTGCCGGAAATAATAGGCTTACGAGATACCACAGTCATGGTTGATGTAATGTTTATGAAACATTACGTGCTATGGTCATGGCCGATGTGGGTATCGCATATAGTGGCTTATTTCTTCACTATTATCGTATTGATATGGCTTACGGACTTGTGCGAACGGCTTCAAATAATACCTATCCGATCGGCAATACCTTTCTTATTGGGCTTACTGCTCATCTCTTCGATATATTACTTGCAACTCTTTGATGAAAGGTCGATAGCTTTGATTTGCTTTTTAGTGGCATTAAAACAACTTTTTGGGATGTACCACTTCGAATGGCAAGTAGTGGCAGGCTTCAATATCACTTTAATGCTTGGTATCGCCGCCTTTTTCGAGCCGCAATACGTATGGTTAAGTGCTCTGTTTATACTCGGGATGATTATTTTCCGTGTAATTACAAGGCGCATCTTCCTTAGTGTTATTTTAGCTATACTGCTGATACTCTTGATGTCGGTAAGCATCTTCTGGCTTTTCGATGCCGTACCTGTTTTGATAGATTATTCATCGGAATTTTTAAAGGTAACGCTACTCGATACAATAGAAGTACATCGTAGCGACATCATCATGGGAGTATTTTTGCTTTTGCTCAATCTATACTCCATTTTCGGATATTTGGTAACCAACTCACATTACAAACTCAATGTACGATTTAACTTCACTTTTGTAAATTGGGGATTTTGGATTTCCATAATATGGGTGGCTCTCTTTGTCGGAAGTTTTCAACATCTGATAATCATACCTTTCATATTCATCATATTATGGTCGAGTTTACTATTCAGCACTAATCACAGTAACGTAACAAACATACTATTTTTATCATTAATATTAATCTCCATAATATACAGAATATTGTGGCTTTTAAATTTTTAAGATGTTAGAGATAAAAGATTTACACGCCTCCATAGCAGGCAAAGAGATATTAAAAGGGCTTACACTGACGGTTAAAGAGGGTGAAGTACACGCAATAATGGGGCCTAATGGTGCCGGAAAGAGTACTTTAAGTAATGTACTAACTGGTCACCCGGCTTACACGGTCACCTCCGGTAGCATCACTTTCAACGGCAAGAACCTGCTTGAGATGAGTCCGGAAGTAAGAGCCCGCGAAGGACTTTTTATGAGTTTTCAATATCCGGTAGAAATTCCGGGGGTCAGCATGGTAAATTTCATGCGTACGGCAGTTAACGAACAACGCAAATACCGTGGTGAAGAGCCTTTGTCTTCGAGTGATTTTTTGAAATTGATGCGTGAGAAACGTCAATTAGTGGAACTCGATAGCAAGCTTGCCAATCGTGCTGTAAACGAGGGCTTTTCCGGCGGTGAGAAAAAACGCAATGAGATTTTTCAAATGGCAATGCTTAACCCGCGTTTATCTATTCTCGATGAAACGGATTCCGGACTCGATATCGACGCTCTTCGTATCGTTGCTCAAGGGGTAAACTTATTGAAAACGCCGCATAACGCTTCTATAGTAATCACTCACTATCAACGACTTCTCGATTATATCGTACCTGACATCGTAGATATCCTTGTAGATGGACGAATAGTGATGTCCGGCACGAAAGAGCTTGCCTTAGAACTCGAAGAGAAGGGTTATGATTGGATAAAAAACAAAATATAAAAGCACTATTTACCCTCGATTATCATGACGGAAAAACAGTTTTTAGACTTATATAAAAAGACTAAAGAGGCACTAAATGCTCGCTCCGCTAACGTTTTCAATGCCGGTAGAGCTATGGCAGAGAGGTATCTCACAGAGAAAGGAATGCCTACAAAAAAAGATGAAGCATATCTTTATTGTCCTCTTTTTGACGCACTGAATATTAATTGGGGCGTAAATATCAATCGCTTACAATCGAATATCAACGAAGAAAATTTGTTTCATTGTGCCGTGCCGGGCATAAAAACGTCGTCTGTTTACTTTACTAACGATACGTGGCGCGGTAACGATTGCATTGATTTGGGAAATGGAGCTATTGCTTGCTCAATGCAATATGCTTCAATACATTACAACGATATATTAAATAAATACTATGGTACCGTATTGCAAGAGGAAATCGACGGCTTCTCCGCCCTCAATGCCCTAATTGTGCAAGACGGTATTTTTATTTACATTCCTAAAGGAGTAAAAGTACAACTTCCTATTCAGGTACTCAACGTAATGTTTGCAAGCGGAGAGTTGATGTCTACCGGCAGAAACTTAATAGTACTGGAGCCTGACTCTGAACTTCATTACATCGATTGCGTGCATACTATGAACGACAACAACTATTTCCTGAATAGAGTGACGGAAATTGTGGCAGAAGACTCTGCCGTACTTCGCTATTGTAGCATAGAGAGCAGTGGAGAAAACATGAATGCAGTGCATCGTATTGCCATAAGGCAACAAAAAGATAGTGACGTAAGAATCAGTAGTTTCGGACTCTTATTAGGTTCAACTCGCAACCATATTACGATAGACTTGAACGAGCCGGGAGCCAACACATGGCTTGGTGGCATGCTCCTTATCGATAAGAACGAGAAATGCGACAACTACACCATCATCCGTCACCACGCTTGCAACTGCACCAGTAACGAGCTCTATAAATACATCCTCGATGACAATGCAGAGGGGGCTTTCAGTGGCAGGATAGTGGTAGACCATGGAGCTCAGAAAACCAATTCTTACCAGACGAACCGCAATATATGCCTCAGTAAGGAAGCACGTGCACTCGGACGTCCGCAACTGGAAATCTATGCCGACGATGTAAAATGCGGTCACGGAGCCACTACCGGTATGCTCGACGAAAACGCTCTCTTCTATATGCAACAGCGCGGAATAGACCTTAAAGAGGCTCGCCTGCTACTACTGCAAGCATTCTCTGCAGAGGTGCTGGAAAACATTACGTTGCCTGCCCTCGCCGACAGACTCAAATTGCTTATTGAAAAGAGACTACACGGAGAGTCATTACGTTGCTCGGGATGCAACAGATGCTGACAAAACAAAGAGACTTAACAATTTAAATTTAATATCACCTAAAAGCACATATTGTGCCATTAGATTATTGAACCGTAAAAATAATGATAATATAAAAAGTACTATTAATTTTAGTTGTCTAAATATTAGTAGTACAACAGTTAATATATTACCAAAACCTAGTCTCTTTGATATTATATCAAAGGGATAATAATCACAATTAAAAATATGAATAACGAACAAGGTGAATTAAAGAAAAACATGAGTCCTCTGAATGTGTGGGGCTTGGCACTTGGAGCCATCATAGGATGGGGATGTTTTGTTTTACCGGGTAATGCTTTTTTACCTAAAGCCGGTCCGCTCGGTACTGCATTGGGAATGCTCATCGGCGGTCTCTTAATATTAATAATAGCATTGAGTTACGGATATCTCATAATAAAATATCCACAGAGCGGTGGGGAATTTATCTACACCAAGAAGACGATGGGAAAGACCAATGCCTTCATCTGCGGATGGAGTATGATATTGGCTTACTGGAGTCTTATACCACTGAATGCCACAGCGGTGGCACTAATAAGTCGCAACCTTTTTCCAGGTATTATTCAAAAAGGTTACCTCTATGAGGTGGCAGGTTGGGATGTATACACAGGCGAAGTAGTTGTAGCATCGGCTTTTATCATCATCATGGGGCTGCTTAACATGCGAGGCATCAAACAGGCGGCATGGACACAGACCTCCATTGCATTAACCCTTGTTGGTGGCATTATTCTCTTATTCGCTCTCACTTGCTTTAAAGGTGTAGAATGGAGTAATTTAGCTCCGGGATTCCCTAACGAAAACAATTGGTGGAAAAGCGTCTTCAGCATTGTAGCTATGGCACCTTGGGCTTATATCGGCTTCGATTGCATACCTCAAAGTGCGGAAGAGTACAACTTCAGCCACAAACGTTCTACCAGAATAATGATACAAGCTATTACGATAGCGGCATTATTATATATCATAATAAATACAATAACGGCAGTAGGTTACAAGCCATGGCAAGAGTTACTTGCCGAGAAGAAGAGTTGGCCAACAGGCTTTGTAGTGGAAAATATGCTTGGTCATGTAGGACTCGTTATATTAGGTATTGCAATGTTCTGCGCCGTAATTTCCGGAATGAATGCTTTCTTTATCTCTACATCACGCTTGATGTATGCTATGGCACAAGACGGCGCGCTTCCTAAAGCATTCGGCAAAGTGAGCAAAAAACACGGCACCCCTACAAATGCAATCATCTTCATCATGATACTCAGCCTCTTTGCCCCTTGGTTCGGCAGGGAAGTACTGCTTTGGATTGTGGATATGACGAGTGTAGGAGCTGCAATAGTATTTGCTTACACTTCTGCTTCCGCCGCCATTTTGGCACGCAATCACGGACATAAACGCCAAATTATTATTGGTGTTATCGGCTGTATTATCTCCATATTCTTCTTGTCATTATTAGTGGTACCTGGAATGCCGGGTTACCTCGGAATACAAAGTCGCTACTGCCTCATTATCTGGGCAATATTGGGTCTCATCTTCTACTTGATGAGAAGAAAAGATTATATCAAAAACGCTAAAAATGATTAATGAAACCATAAGGGATTTATTTCCTATTTTAAATCGTACGATATACGGAAAAAGACTGGTATACCTCGATAACGGAGCTACGACGCAAAAGCCGAAGCAGGTAATCGAACGCATTGTACAATCGTATGAAAACGAAAATTCCAACGTACATCGCGGTGTACACTATCTCAGCGAGATAAGTACCGAAGCGCATGAAAATGCAAGGAAAAAAGTTGCCGACTTCATAAATGCGGTGCCGGAAGAAATCATCTTTACCCGTGGCACAACAGAGAGTATCAACTTAGTGTCACGCAGCTACATAGAAGGCTGTTGCAAAGCTGGTGACGAGATAATTTTCAGCACAATGGAGCACCACTCCAATATGGTGCCGTGGCAAATGGCAGCAGAGCGGTGCGGCTTAAAATTCAGAGCTATACCTATCAATGATGATGGCACTCTGAATTTAGAAGCATACAAAGCAATGCTTAATGAAAAGACGAGGCTTGTGGCAATAACTCACACAAGTAACGTACTCGGCACCGTAAATCCGATACGCGAAATAAGCGATGCCGCACATAAAGTAGGAGCTAAAGTGCTGGTGGATGCCGCACAAGCCATAGCACATACCAAAGTGGATGTGGTAGCACTTGGAGCGGACTTCCTCGCCTTTTCGGGCCATAAGATGTACGCACCTACCGGCATCGGAGTGCTTTGGGGCAAAAAAGAATTACTCGAAGCGATGCCACCGTTTATGGGCGGGGGTGAAATGATCGACCACGTCACAATTGAGCATACCACTTACGGCGCTTTGCCTTATAAATTCGAAGCCGGTACTCCAAATTACGTTGGAAGTGCAGCACTTGCTACCGCTATCGATTTCATCAACGGAACAGGTATTGATAACATTCACAAACACGAAGCGGAACTGCTACATTATGCAACGGAAAAACTGAAAAAGATAGAGCGTGTACATATTATAGGTAATGCTCCGGATAAATCGGGTATAATTTCTTTTGTAGCAGATGGAGCACATCACTACGATATAGGGTTAATGCTCGACAAAATGGGTATTGCCGTACGCACGGGGCATCATTGTGCCGAACCTATTATGGCACGATATGGCATTCCGGGTACAGTACGCATCTCTTTTGCCGTATATAACACTATAGAGGAAATAGATATCTTTATCAACGCCCTTAACAGGATTCTTAATATGCTGAAATAAAACAATTTATAATTTATCAATTTATTAAAAACCCCTTAAAAAAACAGAGAACGAAAAATTTACATCAAAGAAGTTAACGATATGACAAAAACAGAGAACGAGAAATATTTGGTAGATATCGACAGAGTATTGAAGGCGAAAGCCAAGAAGAAATTTCCAAAATTTCTTGTAAACTTTTTGAAGAGACGACTGCATCAAGATAAACTTAACGACTGCATCATACATGCCGAACACCCGCATGGGATAGGCTTTTTTGATGAGGCGCTAAACTACCTTGACATCCACTACACTATACGTGGAGCTGAGAATTTGGATATCAACAAACAGTGTATCTTTGCCTCCAACCACCCGCTTGGCGGTCCGGAAGCACTGATAATGGGCTCGGTAATGCGCAAATATTACGGCGAAAGCTTTAGAGTGCCGGTAAACGATATCTTATCTCACTTTCCGCCTCTTGCCGATTTCTTCACCCCTGTCAATGCAATGAGCAACAAGCAGAGCAGAAATATCGGAGAAAACCTGGCGAAGATGTTTTCCAGCCCCTATCAAATACTTATTTACCCTGCCGGAAAATGTGCCAGAAAAGAGAAAGGAAAAATTACGGAACAGCCATGGAAAAAGATGTTCATCACGCAAGCTCGCAGATATCAACGAGATATTGTACCCGTTCATATGTCGGGCATCAATTCCAACCTCTTCTATTTCGTTACACGACTGAGTAAATTTTTCGGATTGAAATTCAACATAGGCATGTTCATGCTTGTAGATGAATTATTCAAAAAGCAACACCAAAGTTTTGTAATCACCTTCGGAAAACCTATTCCTTGGCAAACTTTCGACAAGAGCAAGAGCGACATTGAGTGGGCAGGCTGGGTAAAAGACGAGATGGCAAAACTGGAAGCCGGCAATGGCGAACATCAAAATGTATAAACCTAAAAACCAATTATTTATGATACCAATAATTGAACCTATAGCAAAAGAATTGCTAAAAGCCGAATTAAACGAAAAAACTTTTTTAAGATATACGAACAAAGCCGGAAACGAGATATATGTAGTTAACGCGGAAACGGGGCCAAACACCCTGCGAGAGATAGGTCGTCTGCGCGAAGTATCTTTCCGTGCGGTAGGCGGTGGTAGTGGCAAAGATTGCGATTTAGACCATTTTGACTTGGAAGACAAAGCTTGCTACCAACTGCTGGTATGGAACCCGGACGAAGAAGAGATTATCGGTGGCTACCGATTCACCCGTTGGGCAGAAGCCTCTTTCTTTGAAAATGGTCAGCCTTACGTCAATACCGAGCACCTCTTCCGCTTCTCGGAGAAATTTCTGAAAGAGTATTTCCCTTACTGCCTTGAAATGGCAAGAGCTTGGATTCAACCGAAATATCAAAGCGGACAGATGGGGCGCAAAAGCCTTTATGCTCTTGACAACCTGTGGGATGGCATCGGAGGCCTTGTAGCTACCAGCCCTGATGTGAAATACCTTGCAGGTAAAGTAACCATATACAGCTCGAGTCCGGAAATGAGCCGTAAAGCAATGATTTACTTCCTTCAAAAATTCCTTGGCGATAAAGAAGGACTCCTCGTTTCTCACCGCCCTGAAACGGTAACCGAAAGCGAGAAAAAAACATTTGACGAGATGTTCAACGCCGACAATCTTAAAGACAACTACAAGATTCTCAATAACTTTGTAAAAAGTATGGGCGATACTATTCCACCGCTCATCCACTCATATATAGAACTATCACCTACAATGAAGACATTTGGCACCACTTTCGACCCTGATTTCGGTGATGCTTACGACACTGCAATGATAATCACATTAGACGACGTCTACGAATCTAAAAGAACCCGCTACATCAATTCGTATTTCGAGCAAAGAAATAAATAAAATTATGGAAGAACAAATTATCGAAGCAGTACCTGTAGAGTTAATAAAAGCAGAACTCACGCCGGAAAGGTTTTTGAGAAAGACCAACAAGGCAAATAATGAAATTTACGTAATCAATGCCTTTAATGCCCCGAACACGATGCGCGAGATAGGCAGATTACGTGAAATTGCTTTCCGCACTGCAGGAGGTGGCACGGGCAAAGCTCTCGACATCGACCAATACGACACGATGGAGGAGCCTTGTCAACAACTGATAGTTTGGAACCCCGATGATAACCAAATCATTGGTGGTTACCGTTTTATACTCGGTAAAGACATCAAATTCAATGAAAAAGGGCAACCTATTATTGCTTCAGCTCACCTCTTTAAATTCTCCGACAGATTCATCAAAAACTACCTGCCATACACTCTTGAGCTGGGACGCTCTTTTGTAAGAGTTGAATATCAATCATCCCAAGCCGGAGCTAAAAGCATTTATGCCCTTGATAATTTGTGGGACGGACTCGGAGCCCTTACCGTTAAATACCCTACTATCAAATACTTTTTCGGCAAGGTAACCATGTATCCATCGTTCGGAAGTAAAGGTCGCGACCTTATCCTCTATTTCTTAAGGAAACATTTCGGAAATAAAGACAAACTCATCACCCCGATAGTGCCTCTCAAGTCGAAATTCAACCTTACGTTAATGGAACGCCTTTTCCCGAATAAAGCGATAAAAGACAACTACAAGATACTAAATCAAGCTATACGCTCATTAGGACAGAATATTCCGCCATTGGTGAACGCATATATGAATTTGTCGAGCACGATGAAGGTATTCGGAACGGCTATCAACGACGAATTCGGATACGTGGAAGAGACCGGAATACTAATAACTATTGCAGACATCTATCAAGAGAAACGCGAACGCCATATAGAGACGTACGTCGACAACTTGAAAAACGACCTGCAATTCGAGCGTTTCGGCTTTTCATAATCCTTTACCACAATCCTCATCCGGTAACATCTATAAAAAAATTCATTATGCAAGAAGTAATAAAGCCTGTAGATAAAGAACTTATTAAATCGGAACTCACGCCGGACGCCTTTCTGCGAAAGACAAACAAAGCCGGCAACGAGGTATACATCATCGACGGGAATAAAGCCCCTAATTGCATGCGTGAAATAGGTCGACTTAGAGAAATCTCGTTTCGACTTGGCGGAGGTGGTAGCGGAAACGAATTAGATATCGACAGCCACGACTCCGGTAACAACCCATACGGGCAGATAATAGTTTGGAATCCGGACGATGAGGAGATTATCGGAGGATATCGCTTTAAGTTCGGTTCGCAAGTGACATTTCTCGACGACGGCACACCGGATATGGCAATTTGCCATATCTTCAACCTCACCGAGAAATTCAAAAAAGAGTATCTACCCTACACTTTAGAGCTCGGAAGAGCCTTTGTACAGCCGAAATATCAGAGTATACAAGGCGGAATAAAAAGCCTCTATGCCCTCGATAACCTATGGGACGGCATCGGAGCTATAGTAGCGGAAGCACCGGACACTCAATATCTTATAGGTAAAGTAACTATTTACTCTACTACCGATATCGAAGCCCGCAAAGCAATGATCTACTACCTCGACAAATATTTCTTCGACAAAGAAAACATCATCATACCAAAACATAAAGAGATAACCACCGCCGAAGAAAAAGCGCAATTCGACAAAATTCTGAACGGCAACGACTATAAAGAAAATTTCAAAAAGCTGAAAGAGTTCGTTCAAAGCAAAAAAGAGTGCATACCGCCACTAATTCATAGCTATTTGGATTTATCATCGACACTCATCACCTTCGGCACCGTTTTCGACCCGGATTTCGGAAATATCTACGACACGGGCATGATGATTACCATAAAAGATATCAAATCGATAAAAAAAGAGAGATATATAGAGACGTACATTAAGAACAATGTATGTAAAGCAATTCGTAATTTCGTATAAAACAGCATGATACAAATTATTATAATAGCAATTTTGCTCATTGTGCTCATAACGGTAATCACCATTATCACGCATAAAGCCAACAAAGCGGCGCCCCCAACTCCGGAAGTAAAAATAGCGGACGACTGTTGCGGAGCACACGCCGTATGCGAAAGAGATTCGTTGCTTAGCAAAACCGACCAAATCATCTATTTCGATGATGAAGAACTCGACGAGCTGAAAGGAATTTCGCCCGAAGAGTTTACCGACAAACAAAATCAAATGCTCGAAGATGTATTCTTCACCCTTCGCGAGCAGGATATGGCAGGCTGGATTCGCTCGCTACAACTAAGAAATATAGAGTTGCCCGACGACATAAGAGAACAAGCACTGCTTATCATCTCCGAACGCAGACAAAACACTCTTGACAATTACAACAAAAATCACCAATAAAATTATTATGAAACAAACTATTGTCGACAAACTGAAAGAGAATAAAACTATCAGTGATGAAGAATTCAAATTCCTCCTCACCACTGCCGACAATGACATACTCCACGAGTTACAAACCACAGCACAAGAAATAGCGATAGCCAACCACGGTAAAATAATTAAAGCGCGCGGACTGATAGAGGTAACCAACATATGCAAGAATAATTGCCTCTATTGCGGCATTAGAGCATCAAACATCGACTTACACCGCTATAGTCTCAGTGATGAGGAAATATTGGAATGCTGTAAGATAGGTAACGAGCTGGGGTTTAAGACTTTTGTGATACAAGGCGGAGAAGACCCGCACCATAGCACACAAAGGATTGCCGACTTGATAGCGGAAATACGACGACTTTATCCGGATACAGCCATCACACTCTCGCTTGGCGAAAGAAGTAAAAGCGACTATAAGGCATGGTATGATGCCGGAGCAAACAGATATCTCCTCCGCCACGAAACAGCCGATAAAACGCACTATTCCAAACTCCACCCCACAACGATGAACTTCGAAAACCGCATTCAATGTCTGAAAAATCTAAAAGAGATAGGCTTTGAAACCGGCACCGGAATGATGGTGGGCTCCCCTTATCAAACTATCGACAACCTCATCTCCGACCTAAGATTTATGGAAGAGCTGCAACCGCATATGATAGGTATCGGACCATTTGTACCTCACCACTCCACCCCGTTCGGCAATCAACCGGCAGGAAGTGTAGAGACCACATTACGCCTGATATCCATTTTACGCCTAATGCACCCGAAAGCAAATATCCCGGCAACAACATCACTCGGCACTTTGGCAAAAGACGGACGCGAAAACGGTATCTTGCACGGCGCCAATGTAGTGATGCCCAACCTCTCACCTGTAATACACCGCAAAGAATACAGCCTCTATGATGGTAAGGTTTGCACCGATTTGGAAGCGGCGGAAAGCAGAAAACAGATAGAAATTCAAATAAATAAATTAGGATATACGTTAGAATAATATAAAAATAATAATACCCATGAAATACGACAAATTATCATCTGTAGCAGATGAATTCATCAATCACGAAGAAATACTCTCTACCCTGACATGGGCAGAAAGCAATAAAGACAACAAACCCCTCATAGAATCGATAATAGAGAAAGCCGAAAAATGCGAAGGTATCGACCACCGCGAGGCTGCCCTTTTATTGGCATGCAGCGATAAAGAATTGATAGAGAAGATGTTTGACTTAGCACGTCGCATCAAGCAAAAATTCTATGGCAACCGCATTGTAATGTTCGCACCTCTTTATCTATCAAACTATTGCGTTAACGGATGCGTTTACTGCCCTTACCATGCCAAGAACCGCACCATACCACGTAAAAAACTCTCACAAGAGGAGATTGCTGCAGAAGTTATCGCTCTTGAAGCAATGGGGCACAAACGCCTTGCCCTTGAAGCCGGAGAGCACCCTACAATGAACCCGATAGAATATATCCTCGAGAGCATAAAAACAATATACAGCATTAAAGAAGGCAAGGGGGCTATACGCCGTGTAAACGTGAACATAGCAGCTACTACGGTAGAGAACTACCGCAAGTTAAAAGATGCAGGCATAGGTACCTATATCTTATTTCAAGAGACCTATCACCGAGCTGATTATGAAGCACTTCACCCGACAGGACCGAAGAGCGACTATGCCTACCATACCGAAGCAATGGATCGTGCCATGCAAGGGGGTATAGATGATGTGGGCATCGGAGTACTCTTTGGATTAGAGAGATATATGTACGATTTTGTAGGACTCCTTATGCATGCCGAGCACCTCGAAGCCAAATACGGTTGCGGACCACATACTATCAGTGTGCCACGTATCTGCCCTGCCGACGACATCAACCCTGATGAGTTTGCCAACGTAATCTCCGACGAAATTTTCGAACATATCGTAGCCGTACTCCGCATAGCAGTGCCTTACACCGGCATGATAGTGTCCACACGCGAGAGTGCCAAAGTACGCGCCAAAGTACTCCAACTCGGAGTAAGTCAGATTTCAGGCGGTTCGCGCACATCTGTAGGAGGTTATACCCACGAGGAGAGAGATGAAGAGACTACACAATTCGACGTATCCGACCGCCGTTCACTCGACGAGATAGTAGGTTGGCTCCTCGACTTAGGCTACATTCCAAGCTTCTGCACTGCATGCTACCGCGAAGGCAGAACGGGCGACCGATTTATGTCACTCCTTAAACGCGGTCAAATAGCAAACTGCTGCCAACCAAACGCATTGATGACGCTTAAAGAATATGCCGAAGACTATGCATCACCGGCAGTAAAAGCTAAAATTGAAACCCTCATAGCAAAAGAAATCAACAACGTACCAAATATAAAAATTAGAGAACGAGCAATGGAAAACCTGAAACAGATAGCTTTAGGTAACCGCGATTTTAGATTTTAATGTTATTACCACACATGACTTAAAAGTGTGCCATTACTCCCCTCTAAAAAACTATCGACAAAAAAATTATGAAGCCAATAATCTATCAGATATTTATGCGCCACTTCGGCAATTCCGGATTTAGTAAAGACAATATGTCGAAGCCCAACGTACCTAATGGTACATTATTGGAAAACGGCGTTGGCAAATTCAGTTATTGCACGGAAAAAGTACTTAAGAGCATACACGACTTCGGCTACACACATGTGTGGCTGACCGGCGTTATCGACCATGCAACGACTACGGATTATAGCGAAATAGGTTTGCCAGCCAACCACCCTGCAGTAGTAAAAGGCAATGCCGGATCGCCCTACGCAGTGCGCGACTACTACAATGTATCGCCCGACTTTGCCAATAACCCGGAGAATCGCCTTGAAGAATTTAAACAGCTGATAGAGAGGATACATAATGCAGGACTTAAGTTGATTATCGATTTTGTACCTAACCATGTAGCCCGTAATTACCACTCTATCTCGGCACCGGAAGGGGTAAAAGACTTCGGAGCCGATGATCGTACCGGTTGGCATTTCTATATCCATAACAACTTCTACTACTGTGTGGGAGAATCTTTCAGTCCGCAATTCGACCGTATGGGATATATAGAGTACCCGGCACGGGCAACAGGCAACGATTGCTTCACGGCACACCCTACCAAAGACGATTGGTACGAGACGGTGAAATTAAATTACGGCGTTGACTACTGCGGAGGTGGAGTTACACATTTCAATCCACACCCGAATACATGGCACAAAATGAAGGACATCTTGCTATATTGGGCAGAACTCGGAGTAGACGGTTTCCGCTGCGATATGGCAGAAATGGTGCCTGTAGAATTCTGGAATTGGGCAATACGTCACGTCAAAAAAGATTTTCCAAATATCATCTTCATTGCGGAAATTTACAAACCAAACATATATAGAGACTTTATCAGTCGCGGAGGTTTCGATTATCTTTACGACAAAGTAAACCTCTACGACACACTCCGCTCCGTAGTAGAACATCAAGGTCCGGCAGAATCGCTAACCTATGCTTGGCAAGCAGTGCAAGACATCAAAAAACACATGCTGAATTTTCTTGAAAACCATGACGAACAGCGTATTGCATCTACCTATTTTGCCGGCAACCCCAACCTTGGCGACGTAAATATAGCACCTTATCGCGGCTATGCCGGTATGGTGGTGGCAGCCCTTATTTCTCAAGCACCACTGATGATTTATTGCGGACAAGAGATAGGCGAAAAAGGTATGGATAGCGAAGGATTTAGCGGTTTAGACGGCAGAACATCTATTTTCGACTATTGGAAAGTAGAAACGATATGCGAAATGCAAAGCTATTTCAATGGTAAAAAAGTACTCAACAACTACCAACAAAGCATCTGCGATAAATACCACAAACTGCTGACAATAGCACAGATGCCAATCTCTACCGAAGGGGAGATGTACGACCTTATCTGGCTTAACCAACGCAACCCACAATTCGACCTGTTCCACACTTACGCCTTTATCCGACATACCGATAAGCAAATAATGCTCGTAGCCGTTAACTTCTCGGACAATGGCGTCACTACAGGCATTGCCCTAAGCAAGCACCTCTTCGACACAATACAAACCGCAGAAGCAAAAGACATAGAAGCCACCGACCTCTTTAGTGGTGAAAAAGTAACCTTTAATTTCAACAGTCGCGAACTCATCCACTTACAGATAGGAGGCAACGACGCCGTGGCATTACTATTTGACAAAATTGCACCTTGATGAAAAAAGTATTCCATCTGATATTATTTTTGTGCATAAGTACGCTGATAACGAGTACCGCTGCATTTGCAAACGATGAGGTTATTGCTTTGAAAATCAATACCAATAAAACCATCGACAGGTATAATTATATCATGGGAGGAGAAATAGAGACGAATTTCTTTTTGCCGAATTCCCATATGGTGACTTTCCCTGCACTTACTCCCCCTTTACTTTCTTTTACTTTGTCCGCACCACCGACTCCCCCTTTGCCTGAAGCAGGTGAAATGGCATCAAAAGGAGGAAAAAATGATATTAATTTAGGGCATAATAATTCTTCTAATGGAAAAAATATCCAACAAAATTCTTCTAATAAAGAATTATCCAACGAAAAAGCCCCCTTTAGTAAAGGAGTAGTATCAGAAAAAAAGGTAGGCTTAGTACTTAGCGGAGGCGGTGCACTTGGTTTTGCACATATCGGCGCGATACAAGCCCTTGAAGAGCACGGCATTAAGCCGGACTACGTCTCCGGCAGCAGTATGGGAGCCATCATAGGAGTAATCTACTGTGCCGGATATACCCCAACGGAAATAATGAAGGTTATCAAAGACGAAAAACTATATAAACTGGAGAAATTGATGAGTCCGAAAATAAGCCTTAAACGCCAAGGACTCAGTTCGCACGCCACCCTCCGCACCACACTACAAGAGATGCTGCCACACGACTGCTTCGACAGTCTGAAAATACCCTTTACAGTATGCGTAACAAACATTACATCAGGCAAAAGTGAATATTACTTTAGCGGTAAAGGACTGATAAATTGGGTAGTAGCATCGGCATCGATACCCGGAGTTTTCGAGCCCGTCTTTGTCAATGACACGGCTTATGTAGATGGCGGAGTACTGAATAATTTACCCGCAGAAATACTTCATAATAAAGGGTGCGACTACATCATCGGAGTGAACGTACTGCCATTTCTCGACGTACAAAAATCCTCCATTATGGACATCGCCCTTTGGTCGATACGACTAATGCAACACAGCAATACCATCGACGATAGTAAGTATTGCAATTGGCTGATAACCAGCAATGCAATAAAGAGCTACAATGAATTCGACTTTGACAAGTACAAAGAGATTTACCAATACGGCTACAAAGCAATGACGGAATACATCCATTCCCACCCCGAAATGGTAGAGACCATCACAGGCAAACCCACCGAACACCACCACCCCGCCACAACAAATGCCATAAAGCAAATAACAAAGTAAGAGAGGGCAAAATAGAACAACAAAATAAAAAAGGACTGACTTCTAAAACAAGAAAAATCAGTCCTATATTTTTTATTGCAATCCGGAAAACTATTATTTTGAAACAATGAATGACTTTCTAATACTTGTAATAAAAGAAAATAACTAAGAATATCCTTTTGCAAAAAATATTTTTTCAAACTACATATCAATAATACTCTATTCGCCTTTCTCGATTTCGCCGATAAACATTAATAAATATTTACTTAAAGCAATGGCGCTATTCTTCTTTCACTATCTCTCCGATGAGGGTGGCGGAGGTGGCTTCGAG
>SAMEA3663257__coassemble_404_pt1 | contig 98600 bp, 47 predicted proteins | sample SAMEA3663257__metabat2_low_PE_016 | metagenome-assembled genome bin SAMEA3663257 (sample SAMEA3663257) | pig gut metagenome | biome: pig gut; feature: pig-associated habitat; material: faeces | place: China | collected 2013 | reverse complement strand
TGAAATTGAATCCGTATCCATAATATCCTTGTCCTTCACATACATAGTCGGATACCTGAGTAAACGGTGCCGGAGTAGTAGTGACGGTGAGGTTGATGATAGAGTCACAACCGAGGGTATTTGCAAGGGTATGAGTATATGTACCTGCTTCGGTGATAGTAGTACCGAAGAAGTCGTAATTCTGACCTTGACAAAGTTCGGCAGTAACATAACTATTAGTAGGCAACATTATCAAGTTGAGAACCTCGATAGAGTCGCAACCGTAAGCATTGGTCAATCTATTATCATAACGTCCTCCAACAGTATAAGAGGTGCCGTTCTTACTCCATACATAAGGGGTACCCTCGCAGAAGTAAGCGGTTTCTTCATAATACTTAGCTGTGTAAGTTACTGTGAGAATGGTTATTGAGTCGCAACCGCGAGAATTTATCGTTGTATCGGTATAAACACCTGCAGCAGAGATGGTTTGACCGCCAAAGTTGTAAGTGTCGCCTTCACAGAGGTTTAAGGTAACATTATGTGTTGCACTTAAAACTGTGAGGTAGAGAACGACATTACTATCGCAACCAAGAGAAGATGTACCTTGAGCTGTAAACATGCCTTCACGAGTAATGCCGGTAGAGAATACTTCGCTAACATAAGATTCTCCTTGACAAATAGTATCGTAAAGAACAGTAGGAGCTATAGGAGCCGGCACGTAGATATGGATAGTATTCAATGTATCGCAATCGCCGTTCAATCCGGCAATTCTCTTAGTTATTGTAGTAGTATCTCCAATAACGAGTTGTGAAGCAGGAACGCTGAATCCATTACCAACATAATTTTGGTTAGGGCAAGTAACACCATAATATTCATAACCCTGAGAAATACAAGAAACAGAGAAGTTATCAATAGCTATGTATTGGGTTGTTTTCTCATAATAAGCGCGAGTCCAGAATTTAACCTTAATATTATTACCCACATAAGAAGCCAAATCATAAGAGAATGTATTCCAACTGCTATTAGCACTAACAGCAGTAGCCACAAGGATAGGCTCCGATTCCACACCGTTTGAGATGATAGTAACAACGAGGGAGTCGTCTTTTCCGACTGCATTAGTACAATTGTTGAAATAGTCGAACATCAATAGTTTCGGACGATCGATAACTATTTCCGGAGAATAAACCATATTAACTGATTTTGCACTCATGTAAGAGTTATGAACAGCCAATGCTTTTCTACCTGCCAAGTTGATATCTTCACTAACTTCCCATTGCGGATGAGTTGAAGCATCATTATAAGTCGAACCGGAAGGATAATAAGCCTCTAATGACCAACAATAAGGACGAGTTAACAAATCTTCGGCGTCGAAATTATTTGTATAGCTATAATATACATCACAAGGAGTATAGAAGTAAGTGTAGATAGAATCGGTCATTGTACTTGAGTTATCAATACCGCGAACCGAAACTATATAATCGGTAGTTGAAGTCAAACCTTGAAGCAACAGAGTATCTTGACCATTAACCAAAGTAGTATCAAGAACTACGATATTATCAGTAGTCATTAACTTCAATAGATGCTTGTCGTTAAATGAATGCCATTTAATAATAGCACTATGAGCAGTAACATTTTCAGCAGATATTTGAGTAGGCTGATACAAATCGGTAACTTTAATAGAGATACTATCAATGCAGAGGTAACCGCTTGCGCCACGAGTATTAATATCGAAACCGATTTGATAATCGCCGGCTACGGCAACGTCGAACTTGGCAACAACAGGCTCGTAATGAGTACCAATCACTTGTGAAACGAGAACGGAATCACGAGTGCCGGCAAGCGATTTAGCTTTAATAGCAATAGAGCTACCATAAATAGAAGCTTGTTCTGCCCACAATGATATTTCGTAAGAACCAGGTTGTAAAGTAAATGCTTTAAAGATATATCTCTCTGCATTTTGATACAACTTAAATGCTTGCTTACCACGGTAAGGACGAGAACCCTGTGATGTTGAAGTACTTGACAATGAAGATAAATCGCCATATCCATAAAGGGAAATATTTGACCAGCAATCCATTACATTAGAGAAATAAGTTGAAGTAGGTACTGATTCAAAACTTTCGATAAACGGATTGTTAATATCTACAACAGTAGGAACACAAGCAGTAGCTACATCACCGCGAGTAATTTCTGTCATACCGCCATCGCAATAGCCCCAGAATTCTACAATATAAGGAGTATTATCAGAAAGATTGTTTATCACAACCAAGTTAGAAGTAGACACGTTAACAACGGCAGAATCTACAGCAGTACCATCAACGGCAGAGAAAATTCTATATCCTATAGAATCGTGTAAAGCCGGATTTGGATATACGTTATAGCCAACAGAATTAGTAGTTACGCTATTCAATACAACAGAATCAAGACCCTCAACACAAGCCAATTTTTCTATCAAGAAATTATCTAAGGCAAGAGGAGGTTGATCTCCACCTGAACCATCATTACGCCAGTAAATTACTATTTGACCTTTAACATCTTCTGTTACATTAAGAATTACCTCTTTATGTTGCCAAGAAGAATAAGCATTCAACTTGGAATTATTATCCAAAGAGATGCAATCGTCCGGAATTGAAGAAGAGTTCAAATCGGCGATAATACTAGTTCCGGCAATAAATTCCTTATCATAAGGAGCAAAGAATACTCTACCGTAGTCGTAAGTAGATTCGCCATCACACTTCCAATCGTAAGAGATAATATATTTACCCGGAGCAAACTTAGTTGGAGCAATAACAAAGTTTGAAGTACTACTATTTGTTGTATAACTTAATGAAGAGTTGTCATTAGAGATATATAGGGCTTTTGTACCGTCTTTAACAGCATTGGATGCAGAACCTATAATAAACTTGTTTGAAGAAGTAGAGTTATAGATATACAACATAGAGTTTGCAATGCTATCTTCGAAATCGAGAACGAAAGGAGCTACAAACAATTGTTTCTTTGTAGTGAAAGAAACAGGAGTGCACCAGTCGGAAGAAGTAGCATCGCTACAGAATGAGCGAATAGCAACAGTGTATTCAGTATTCGGAGTAAGACCTTCAATAGTATAGTTTGAATAATTACCAACTATGGTATTCGTTAAAGTATCCGTAGCTGAACATACTTTATATTCAAAGTTTTCGGCGATAGGAGAGAGTACGAAAGATACTACAACAGAAGAGTCGAATATTGAATTTACTGCAAGGTTACGAGGAACGAAGCATTCCGGTTTTATCTTCACGCAAACGCTATCGATAAACAAATCGGCGCCATCGGTAGTTTTGAAAGCCAACTTATTACCTTGCATAGTGTACAAGCTCAAATCGATATCATAATATTCCAAGTCACCACTTAAAGTAGTAGAAGTAAGAGTATTAAAGCTATTAAACTCTATATTGTTTACAGTACCGATAAAGAGATTACCCGTACCTTTAACGTAGAATGAAAGACGATAAGTAGAAAGTTCTTTATCGAATAGAGGCAAAGAGATGATATTTGCACCCTTCATTGCGAGAGCAGAAGGAGCAGTAGAAACGAGTGTATCTACAACGGTAGGATAAGTAACACCATTCACTACGCTCTCTTTGAAACTGAAGAAGCATTGAGGATATCTATTTGCACCTGTGTTATCGAAGTTCTCTACCCAAGCATTCTCTTCTGTAACTACGATAGTATCACAGAAAGTAGAATAAGAATAAGGACCGACCCAATCACCGGCATTACCATTACAGATATTACGGATATAGAAATCGTATTCCGTTCCGATAGTAAGACCACCAAAGCCTATAGTAGTAGCAGTAGTATATGCACTTGTAGCGATGTTAGCCACCGGAGTACCGGCAAGAGCATATTTAACTTCCAAAGAATCGGCATAATAATCCAATGTAAATGCGATAGAATCCATAGTAAGAGCTCTGATTGCAGCACTTGGAGCTGTACCACATTTAACTTTAGATACAACGGTAATATCGTCTACCGATGCATACCAATTATTTGTAGAGCCGGGACCATACTTAAATGCAACAACATAACCGGTATAATCGCCCTCAGGCAACAATTGAGTATAATCGAGTTCTACGCGAGTATTAACATTAGTTTGCAAAGGACAAGTATGAACAGTAATAAATGAAGTAGGGTCGTTTGGAATCATCACACCCGCAATGATAGGAGTATTGCTGGATGAAGTACCCTCGTTTCTATAGTTGAAAGAAACACCAACCTCATTGACATTCAAGTTAAATTGAGGAAGTTGCAAGAAGATAGGATATGTATCGGAAGAAATCCATCTTACAGCTTGTGTACCATTTGCACCATAACCTACACTTGGCATTGGAAGGTCCAAACGAGGATAACCTGAAGTAGAAGTAAGAGAATTAGGTCCTGTAGTAAAGAACTCATAGCATTTATTATCAAAGGCATCTTTTGTTATAGATAAATCTTCAAAGCCTTCGAAATAAGGCAAATTAACGATACCACAACCTATTGAGAATTGATAAGGAGTATACCAAGTAGAGACTTCTGTTTCACTACAAGAAGTACGAACGTACAATGTATAGTCTGATTGATATTGCAAATCACTAATCGTAAATGCCTTGGCATTAGTAACCATAGGAGTTAAAGAATTAGGGTCAATATCACCGATGCCATATACATACTGCCATTGAGTGTGGGAGGCAATGCTATCAACGATTTGCACATTAACGCTATTACCTACTACGGTAGTAAGTACTTGTTCAGGTCTGCTACAATCTTCTATCTCTTCTACATTGAAATTATAAATATAGAGGTATCCGGCTTCACGATATTGTGAAACGAATTTAAATGCGATAGTACCGGGACCGACATTTGGCATTGTGTATCTTACAGTATTTCTTGAGCCAAGAGGGAATAAAGCAGTTTGCAGAGTATCCCAATTATTACCGCCATCCAAAGTATAAAGAACCGGAGTTTGGTCTGTAGCAGTAGAATTAGAATTATAACCATCGAGTTCCAAGATGACACCGTTATTATCATTGATAATAAAAGTAGGAGTAACAAGGTATGCCTCTTCAGTAGCAGATCCGCTCTTCAAAGTAGCGTAATAATAATTGTAGAAGGTACTATACACCCATCTTTGGTTATAAGAAGAAGGATTTGCAACAGTGCTATAAGTTTCCCAACATACCGGAGAGCCATTCTCGAAATTGCTAAAATAAGGCAAACTTAAATTAGCGCAAGGAGTTTCTACCGTATTAGAATAAGAAACGGCAGAAGAGTCGGTTGCTGAGCAGATAGCACGCACAGAGAATTTGTAATTCCTTACCGGCAAAAGATTTGAAATAGTAGCGGAATTTGCATTCACCAAAGTCTCATTAATGAGATTGTTATCAAGGTAAGTACCAACGCGATAAGTAGTATTAGAAGTGATAGACTCCCAAGTAAGTTGCACTTCACCGACGCCGGAAATAGTAGCGAAAACATTAGTCGGTTGTGGGCAAGAAGGCATTACATCGATAGAGATATTATCCAAATAATAAATATGCTCACCGTTTGTAGTAATAGTAATGTATTGAGCGTTAGCAAATTCTTCGTAATCGGCATCATTAAGCACGTTGAAATAAGCGGTGAATTCCGTCCATTCTCTACTGCTAAATATTTTCACGGAAGAAACCACTTCGAAAGTAGAGATATCATTAGGGTCGGTAGCCACACCAATATCGATAGTAGAAATTGTATCTTGCACGGCATAAACCCAACCTTTAATCATATAAGTGCTTAAAGAAGTAGTATTAAATTTAGGGGAAACTAAAGTGGCACTTGACAATTTAAGAGAAGAATTACCGGCTTTATAGTATGCCGTAGAGCGAGTCATTACCGTATTATCTGCGGCAGAAACATTACGCCAGCAACGCACGTGGGCATCAGTTTCGAAAGAGTTGTTATACGGCAATTCTTGGTCAACACAGTTAGTGACAAAATGTACAGGAGACGTCCAATCGGAAGGACCGTCATTACAAATAGTACGGATGATATACCAATAGTCGGTATTAGCTTGCAAATCGTTGATAGTGAACGATGATGCAGTAACGGTATCAACGATAACAGCTTGAGGCTCTGACTGATTGATATCAGGGGCTGAAGTGCACACGCGAACTTCCCAAGAAGTAAAGCCATTACTTGTAATTTGTACATCGAAAGAGTGGTCGGTAACGGCGAGAATCTCGTTTTGAGTAGGAGGAGCACAAGAGAGTTCTCTTACTCTGAAATTATCAAAAGCGAGATAATTAGGAGAATAAGTTTGTTGTTGATTCATACCTACTTCGTATGCGCCATCTGTAGGAACTGAGAATACGGCAGAATAAAGAGTCCACGTATTAGCAGTTACATATGAAGTTGGCAAGCATTCCACTTTGTTTGTACCGTCAGGATTTTGATAGAACAAACTAACTGAAGCACACTCCGGAGCGGAAGGATAAAGCTTATCCAAACGAGAGTAAACAGAAACTTCATAATTTTTACCGGCTTTCAAATTGAAAGAACGATAGAATTTACCATTAGAATTATAAATAATTGCCAATTGTTTACTACCTTCATAAGGCACACATTGTGTGCCGGTAGAAGAAATACGATCTCCTAAGCTACCTACTACAGTGAAGTCTTTATTAGATTCAACGGTATAGCAACTATTGTCACCATTAAAAATAGTATTCGCTTCGAAAGATTCAAAACCTTCGAGGTATTCATTATTTACATCGATAGCAATAGGCAAACATTTTGTAGTAAAATTAATAGGTATAATACTCCAAGTAGATACAACATTAGAAGTAGTATCACAGATATTACGCCAGAATAAGTTGTAATTCGTTTCGGCTTGTAAGCCGGAAATAGTGACAGTATTATTAGCTGTTGTAGAGTGGAAAATTGCGTGAATATCATCAGCCTTAATAGAATCAGGCTCAACATCTTCTGCGCCACACACTACGAATTCCAAGCTATGTACAACAGTGTCGTTTACTGTTACATTAACAGCATCAATTAAAGGAGTAACACTAAATAATTTACTTTTTACATTAGCACACAATGGTTTTTCCTCAACAATTACTTCGTCGATATAATTGGCACCACCATACTCTTGAGTAGCTTGAATAACGATATAATAAGCACCTGATTGTGGCACTGTAAATTCGTAATTATAAGCATACATACCACCTGTAGGCACATCATTATAAAGGTTATAGCGAGGTACAAATCCCAATTTAGTAGCATTAGTAGTATCTGACGGAGTTTGTGACAGCCAGACAGTAACACCCTCCAATAATTTTTCGGAACTATTTGAGTTTGTTCTATACTGAGAATAAGAGAAATGGTAAACAGTACCTACCACTGCATTGAAGATAGGAGAATTAAGATATCCGATAGTTTTATTTCTTGAATCAGGGAATTTAGCGGAAGCCGTACCGGACTCTATATATGAAGCATTTGTGCTTCTTTCCCATTGTGAAGAAAGATTTTCACTATCAGGGTCGGTATAAGACGTCCAACAAGAAGGAGGGAAAGTAGTACTTTCAAAGCTCTCGACTATAGGTAAATTAATAGGGTCACAAGGCGTAGTAAATATGCCACTCCGTGTAATGCCCGGTTCGATAGTATCATTACCGGCACATAAAGCTTTAACTGTTACGGAATAAGCATATGTAGTAAGCTCTTGGTAATTGGCAGAGAAATCGTAAACGAACTCTTTTGTATTAACAAGATAATTATTTACTATAGCTAAAGTATCGTTATCAACATTTGTAAGAACTAAATCAACGAGCCATTGCGTTTCTTCCGTTTTGGTATCCCAAACAGCCTTAATGGTTTTATTGCCTATATTTTCATTACATTGCAAATTATTTACCCAGCCTTTGCAAGAATATTCTTGTACAGTAACATCATCCAAATAGATAGAAATACCACCCTCATGGAATGATTCAAATAATACATATACTGTGCCTTGAATAGGAATTCTAAACGCATATTGCATCATTTCGCCGTAAACGATATCTTCTACAGGATATAAAAGTGAACTTGGGTGAATAGAATCTATAAAAGTAGCACCATTTAAAGAAGGGGAATTATTAACCCAAACAAGTAATTTCTCGCCATTATATACATTATAAGTGCTTGGACTACGATACATATAGAATAACAACTCGTAATCATTTACAGAAGGAATATGCACCGGAGCAGAAGCGATAAGATAATGACCACCATTAGTAGAAGTAGGCGAACGAAGAGAATTACCGCTACGGGTATAAGAGGTTGAGTAATTAGAAGTATATATATTCCAACCGGGGATAATTTCTTGCCAGCAATAAGGAATATTTGACGAAGCATTAAAATCTTCCAAATAAGGTAAATTCAGTGTAGATTTACAAGTAGTTCTTGCAGTGATAGGCAAACTCCATTGGCTGGAGTCGTTTGCAGTACACACATTACGTACTCTGAATTTATATACACTATTATCATTCAAACCAGGCACATTGAAAGGACAAGAAGTTTCATTAACATACACAACAGAATTATCCGACAAATCGGTAACTTCCACAACGTAATTGTTGGATTGAGAAGTAGAATAATCAGTCCAAGAGATATTTATAGAAGTAGAATCAACACCAAGGACATTCAAATCTTCCAGTCGAAAACAAGAAGGGAGTGAGTGAATATCAACATCATCAAGATAAGCAGCGTACGAAGTGCCGGATGATACAAAGAACACGACGCTCAAATTTTGCGTATTACCTTGAGCGGAATTTGCCGTATTAAAGCGATAATTTTTCCATATATTGGCATTATCTTTAGAAATAGTAACATTATAAAGTTGCTCAAAAGTAGAAATATCGCGTAAATCACCCATTAGTCCGACGCTTAGTCTTGTACCGGCAGGAGCGTTGAACATAAAGTCTATTTCCATATCGTTTGCAGCATGAGAAATTTGCCTTGTAGCAACGATAGCGGACTTATTTTCGGAAGGGAGTAACTTATAAGAGTAACCGGCAGTACCATATTTCTGAACTGCGGAAATAGATGTAGCTTCGGATGGAGCCTCTACTACAAACCAGCAGTTTGGAGATTGACCAACTGTACCGTCATTAAAATCGTATAAAACAGGGAGAGAAGTAGCATCACATAAAGTAATAAAATCCAATTGATCGGACAAAGCGGATGTTCCGCGGAAACTAGCGCTACAATCTCCTTTTAAAGAAACGGAATATTTTGTGCCGGCTTGCAATCCTGATATATGATAAGAGAAAGAAGAGCCTGCCATTGTAGCTGTAATGCTTTGATTTTGATAAACATAATTACCATTATCATCAAACACATCTAAAATAAATACCGAAGGAGTGTCACCTTCTATGTCTAAATTCCACACGATATCTGCGGTAGTTTGTGAAATAGCCGAAGTAAATATATCTATCGGTTTTGCACAAGTAGCACTGTGACGCACCACTACATCATCCAAATAATGATATGCATCGCCACTACCACAGTTACTAACAGAATAGAAAACCAAAGAGACTGATTGACCAACAAAATTATTCAAAGGGAAAATATATTCAGTCCAATCAGTAATACTTTCAAGATTAACAACCAGCGGATTAGAGAGGTAATTAGCACCACCATCAGTGGAGATATAAACACTGAGCGGACCACCTGCAGGGTTTTTCAACCAGAAACTGACCACGAGGTCGGAAGTAGATACCGAGATAGGAGCGGATGTCAAAATACCCACCGAATCCCTTCCCGTATTATAACTATTAAATACGTAAGAGTTGGTACCGGTATGACAACCTCTGTTACTTACCGACCAGTTGTAGTCCACTCTAATGTTGGACCCTGAAACCGTCCATCCAGTAGGGGTACCGTTTTCAAAACCCTCTTCATAAATAGATTGTGCACCAATGTCCGTCCACGGAACTAACAGGCACATAATGCATAAAAGAGATAAAAAAATTTTCTTCATAAGCATGTTAATTAATAAAACAATAAAATAAATTTATAAACATTATTTAACGATTGATTTCTATATATTCGACTTGTTACCATGAAAAAACACTCTATCTAATAATATGCTATACAACATTAAATAGATAAGAATTTTGTTTGTTCAAAAAAACGATTTGATTCTAAATAATAAATCGAAAAGAAACCATCCAAAGGTAATAAATATTTTATATAGTAATAGATCTACATGAAAATAATTTTTCAACGAAAGCACCCTCTAATATTTTAACAAATCCGGAAGAAAAAGCCACTTATACGGTATTAATACGGGCAAAAATTAACAAATTACTAAAATAACGCATTCATAAGAAATAAAGCCCGACTAATATTTAACATTCGAGTAATTTTACCAACAAAAAAATTATTTCCAAAATCGGACTTCCGGCATCTGAAATAATTTATTATCGAAAAATTTTTGATAAAAATTTCATTACCCATATGCAAAAAAGAGAGAGGCGGAGATATTAAGATAACGGTAAAGATAATAAAAGAAGAAAGCAAATTTTTATCTATAAAACACACTCAATACAACTCTATTCACCCGGGATAAAGTACAATAAAGCGCAGAGAACATTCCGGTACGAGTCACAAATAAATAGCATCTTATAACTATAATTATATTTTTTAAACTTATCATCACAACTCAATAAAATCTATCGAATAAAAAATATGTATACAAAAAACCATATAATATATGAACAATGATTACATCACAAAGATAAGAACAATATTTAAAATGCCGCCACTCTCAAGGGGCAACTGCAAAATTAGTGATAACATTTGAAGAGATGATAAGAACGATAATTTATATCTTAGCAAGCTATTCTCTCCACTTGCTCGTTCGTCAGTTTCGCCATGGCATAACTCAAACAAATTTGATTCTGCTATAGATATGGGCTAATAGAAAAAAGCCACTAACAAACAATTACCAACCAACATAAAAAAAGTTGCACTGCAAGAGAGATTTGCAGTGCAACTGAGGTATTTAGTTTATGAACTAAACAATTTTGGAGAAAGTAATTACTTCACTACGAGGCGACCGAGGTAGACGTTGCCGGTACCGGAAGTAACGCGGATGATATAGATTCCGCTTACGTTGATACCTTTAACCTCTATCGGATAAGTAGCAGGAGTAAATACTTCAACTACTTGACCTACGGAGTTGAGTACTTCTACGCGCATACCGTTTTGCTCTTCGGCTGTCCATTCACGGTTTACAAAGGTGCTTTGTCCACCATAAACAGGGTTTGGTGCCACTACGATTGGCAATGCATAAGCGTTATCAACAGAAGTAATTACATTAAGAGTAAGAGTTACTACGGAGTCGCAACCCTTATCCGTAGAGAATGTATGCACATAGGTACCCGCTTGTGTAAGCAATTCACCTCCAAACTCGTACGTATCACCCTCATTAATAGTTGCTGTAATATTTTCATAAACAGTAGGAATAGAAGAAACAATAAGCACTACATTAGAGTCACAACCGAGGATATTTTTGAAAGATTTATCATATTCGCCGGCTTCGGTGATAATTTGACCATCAAAATCATAACTATCACCTTGACAAAGATCTAACAAAATATAAGTAAAAACAGGCAACATAATTAAATTAAGCACCTCTATTGAGTCGCAACCGGCAGCATTTGTCAATACATTTTCGTAACGACCGGGAGCATAGTAGAAAGTAGCGGTCTTTTGCCAAAAGTAAGAATCAAACTGACAGAAGTAAGCGGTTTCTTCGTAATATTTAGCAGTGTTAGTTACTGTAAGAGTAACTATTGAATCGCAACCACAAGCACGAACAAGGGTATCGGTATATATTCCGGCAGAAGTTATTGTTTGTCCTGCAAAATTATAAGTTTGACCTTCACAAAGCGATAAATTTATATTGTAATACAAATCTAAAACATTAAGACATAGCACTACACTACTATCACCGCCGTTAGCAGAAACAAGATTAACCATATAAATTCCGGGTTCGTTCAATCCGGTAAACAATTCTGTATTATAGACATCACCTTTACAGATAGTATCATAAATGACAGTTGCATCAGGAGAAGGAACTATTACGTTCAAAACGGTTATAACGTCACATTCATTCCCTTTATCACGTCGAGTAAATGTAGTAGTATCACCCACAACCAATTGATCGGCATTAACATTAAATCCGTATCCGTTATAATCGGTATTCGGGAATACAACAACATTAAAAGTATCGATTTTAGACACACCTGATACATTAAAATTATCAATACCTATAAATCTATCCGTTGCATAATAATAAGAACGGGACATGAATTTAATTTTAACGGTATTACCTTCATAGGCACTCATGTCATAACTAAAAGAATTCCAACCATTGTTAGCCACAATATAATCTGCAATCAGAATAGGTTCCGACTCAACTCCATTGCTCACAATAGAAACAACCAAAGAATCTTCTTTGCCGGCTACGTTATCATTATTATTAAAGTAATCGAACGACAACATAGAGCCTTGAGTAATATATAGTTCCGGAGAATAAACGCTGTTAATTGACCTGAGACTCATATATGAAGAAAATAGCATTAATGCCGTACGACCGTTAAAATTATATACTTCCCACTGAACGTTATTATTATTAATATAATCATCGCCGGACGACGTATAAGCCTCTAATTCCCAACAAATAGGACGTTCTTTTGTAGAATATCTATCAAAATCGTTAAAGTAACAATTAAATGCACCGCAATTGGTATTAAAAGAAATTGTAACTGCCTCAGAAAGAGATTGTTCATCATCCGCAATAGCATAAAGTTCCACCCTATAATTAGTGGATTGTTTCAATTCGGATAAAGATATACTTAACGCATTACGTATTATAGTATCAATAACGAGTTGATTGTTATCATCAAATAAGCGTAATTTGTGTGTATTATGATAAGAACTCCACGAAATATCGGCGGAATTCACAGTAATATTATCAACAGCAAGATTATAAGGGCGCATTAAGCTCGTTTTAATAATAGAGAGATTGTCGAAGAAAAGATCACCTTGCTGAAGATTGAGGGTATTAAATTCAATTGAGATAATATAATCTCCTGTATTGGCAATATCGAGTTTAGCCACTATAGGGTCGTACACATTTCCAACGGTTCGTGTAATTAACTTAGTATCGACAGTAGAATTAACATCATGACAGCTAAAAGTAATCTCAGCGCCGGGGAATTCAGACCGTGCATAAACAGAAATTTCGTAAGAGCCCGAAGTTAACGAAAATAACCGAGAAATCATTTCGTCGTTATAATAATAGACACTTATACTATTTGCGCCTTGATAAGCATTATCATCGGGGTACATAACAGATAAACCATAAAGGTCTTTATAATGCCAGCAAGGGAACTCAACCAAAAAACTATTATACCTGCTACAAGAATCAAAGTCCTCAAAATACGAAATGGAATCGTTGACGATAACGGGGGCACAAAATGTTTTAAAGCTGACCTTAGAACTATGCGTTGCACTTTCATTGCAATAGCCGTACAACTCAATTGTATAATCGGTGAGAGGAGTAAGACCGGCAACAGTAATTTTATTATTAGCAGCTACATTTACTGTAGCGGAATCAACCGTTACATTACTATTTGAGCGTACTATATAAGTAATGGAATCTCGAAGTTCCGGGAATGGATAAACCGAAAAAGTAACTGAATTATTGGTGATTACATCAATTTTAGTAGAATCAATACCTTCATCACAAATATATTTTGTTATAGTAAAATCATCGAAAGAGATGGCAGGTTGAAAACCACTTGAATTATCATTTCTCCAGAAGAACACCAATTTCATTCTAATATCTTCTCGGGTAGAGAATGTTGTTGATTGTTGAATCCATTTACCGTATGATTTCGCTAAAGCAGAACCATCATCCAAAGCAATACAATTATCAGGAAGAGATCTATTGGAAAGACCCGGATAAACAGAAGAGTAAGAGTTGACATTAAAAGACATAGGCGCAAGGAATACCCGTCCATAATCAAAAGCATAATTACTTGTTGATTTATCTCCTCCGGCTTTCCAATAATAACTAATTTCATAACTACCTGGAGTAATTAATACCGGCAAAATAGCATAATTAAAAGAAGAGGAAGTAATATTATAATCATTAGATACACCATTGTCGGTAGAGATATACAATGCTCGCATTCCGTTTCGTACAGCTGAAGAATAATTACCAAATACAAAAGAGGTTACACCTACGTTTTTGGTTTTAAACATTGCGTCGACAGAATTATTTTCAAAATCAAGAACAAACGGAGCCTGAAGAGGAGTTGGCATTGTAGTAAATGGTTTTGTAGTCCAATCGGAGATACAGCTGTCAGTGCAAAATGAACGGACATAAAAAAGGTAATATGTTTCCGGATTAAGACCCGTTATTTCTATTTGACTTGTTACGGGAATAGTATCACGAATTAAATCTTCGGTTAATGTTGATACCATATACTCTATTTGATAGGATAATGGAGAAACCTGAAATTCAAATCTCGCCGAAGTATCGCCAATTTCAACCGTTGTAACATCAAGAGGCTTGTGGCATCCCGACCTGATGTGAATCGTTACACTATCAAGTAAAAAGTCTGCATTCGAAGACGACTGAATTGCCAACCGATTTCCGGTTAAATTACTATAGGCATTCAAATCTATCTCATAACGAGTAGTATTATAGGCAGTTACATTTCGTGTAATTACACTAACAAAAGAGGATGCTATAGTATCATTTACGGTACCGATATTTATAGAACCGGTACCAACTACATAGAAAGAGATACTACAATCCGCAAATTCTTTATCAATAATTGGCAAAGCAATAGTATTAGTACCACGCATTAAAAGAGCAGACGGTAACGTTGTTGCCAAAGTAGTATCTACTACAATAGGGTAAACTACATCATTAATAGTATTACTTTGTAGAATATCGATACATGATGGGAATGGTGCTTGAGCTGTTGTAGCATCAAAATTCTCCACCCAAGGATTTTCTTCTGTAATATAGACAGTATAAAAAGAAGAAATATTGGCCTTTATTTTTGACACTTGAGCACCAAAACATAAATAAGTACTCCCAAAGCCAATAATGCACAATAGAACAAATAAAAATCTCTTCATATAAAAAAGTATTAAATGTATTAAAAAATCACTTGTTTGAATGCCTTATTCAGATAACGACACTAATAGGGACATTATACTTTCAATGAATAAGTAATAAAAAATATTCATCTCGGTTAGCAACTATACCATTTAAAAATCGTTTCAGAGAAACAATGTTCTAATACACAATCTTTACAAGTACAATCGCAAGTATTTTCTACGCCATAAATATGAGCATTAGTATTAAAAGTAAAAAAAACTTTTTCATATATTTTAAATTGTAAATAGCTAATAATCAATTCATAAGATTTGACACTACTATTAATATACAAAGGAACTAAATAGGAAGGAGCCTAAGAAGAAAGAATTTGAAAGAATACTTTTGGTGTAAAAAAGAAATAAAATTACTGACAATCAAAGATTTATAAACAATTCTATTCATTTTTCTTTTTTATTTGTTTTTTTTTGCCATAAAGGATTCTCTATATTCAGATAATTGATACGTTCTGTTTTTCGTACCACCTAAAGTCTTAACTTCACCCGAATCTACACATGAGTATAGTACTTTACGTACATCACGTAAATCAACATCATATAAGCGAGACAAGAACAGAATTTGGATAGCAAATAGAAGAACGTTGTTTTGGTGTTCCCAACCATAAAACACCAAGATTTGTGACAAAACCATCATCTATGAGGTGATATAGCTCGCCAATTTCCATATCATCCATTTGTTGAATAGAAGCTTTTGCACGTTCTGATTTCCTGATTCTGTTTGCCAAGCGGGTTAGTGTAAGTAAAATATTAGAATCTACCTTAAATTTTGTTTTTAGTATTTCCCATTGATAATTACCTTTTGTCTCCATCATGTTCTGAATATCCTCACTACGAACAGGCATACATTTATCTGCCACACGTATATATATCTTTCCATCAGAAGTTGTAGCTATGGAATGAATAGACGGAAATACAAATATAATAAAATACTGACTTCCACTATCATCTTGCAATACACCGGAGGTGGATAATGATACATTAAAACACAATTCACGGAGACGAGTAGCCGCGCTGTTGGCCTCTTCTTCGTTTACTATTTGATTCGGACGAGGAGCACAGAGTTTGTCATCATAACCGATGAAAATCTTACCTCCTTGAGCATTGGCGAGAGCAACGCAAGTGGTTGCCAACTCTCGAAATCCTTTATCACCAACTCGAATCTTCTGAAGATCCTTATACTCAATATTTTGTTTTTCTACGGATGTTGTAGCCATGATTATTTCTCTTGGTTATTAAATAACGCGAGTATGATATAACATAACTTACAGTAAATTAGACAAATGGCGAGCTTCTAGTAACTTTGTTGTAATTATAAACAATGAAACTAAAGAATTTCGCTATGATTACCAAAGACAAAGTTACTGATTTTTTTTGTATTGCAGATGATTTTCACAAAGTATTTAATGCACAAATGACAAAATACCCGTTTAAGGTAAAAGGAAAGTTAATTATCAGATAATCTTCTTCAAAAACGTTAGCTATTACCAACCAACATAAAAAAAGTTGCACTGCAAGAAAGACTTGCAGTGCAACTGAGATATTTAGTTTATGAACTAAACAATTTTGGAGAAAGTAATTACTTCACTACGAGGCGACCGAGGTAGACGTTGCCGGTACCGGAAGTAACGCGGATGATATAGATTCCGCTTACGTTGATACCTTTAACCTCTATCGGATAAGTAGCAGGAGTAAATACTTCAACTACTTGACCTACGGAGTTGAGTACTTCTACGCGCATACCGTTTTGCTCTTCGGCTGTCCATTCATGGGTCACATAAGTGCTTTGACCTCCGAGAACAGGGTTTGGTGCCACTACGATTGGCAATACATAAGAGCCTTCTACTCCGGTGCCTACGCTCAAGATGAGTGTTACTATAGAGTCGCAACCAAAGCCTTCGGTGAAGAAGTGACCTTGATATTCTCCGGCTTGAGTGTATGTATTGTTAGCGAACTCGTATGTCTCGCCCGGATTGATACTTGCATAGATAGTATCGTAAACGGCAGGTATCATTGTAAGGTGAAGCTCGATAATTGAATCGCAACCTGCATAAGTTTGCAGTGTGAGCTCTGCAATAGTATCGGCAGTTACACCAATGAGGTTGAAGCCGTTACCGTTATAATCATCGCCTTCGCAAACGTAATCATTTACGATAGTGCGAGTAGGGTCGGTTACCACAAGGGTGAGGTTTACAACGCTATCGCATCCGAAAGTAGATACGAATGAATGGTTGTAAGTACCCGGTTCGGTGAGTGATTGACCTGCAAAATTATAGTCACTACCGCGGCAAATTGCAATAGTAGTATCTACATGAGTAGGTAATGCGGTGTAATAGAGACGCATGATAGAGTCACAACCGTTGACATTGGTGTAGTTTGCTATATAAACACCTGTTGTAGTGATTGTTCTACCCTCCCATTCATAGCTTTCGTTATCGCAGCGTGCTACAGTGCTATCGTAATATTTAGGTATTACCGTGATATTGATAGTAGTAGTTACATCGCAGCCGTTAGCATTTTGCTCTACGAAGGTATAAGTACCTGCATCGGTATAATTAGTACCGTTGTAAGAATAAGTATCGCCCTCACAGAGTGCCACGTTGACAGTGCTGTCGAGATCGAGTACGGTAAGGTAGAGAGCCACGATAGAGTCGCAACCAAAGCTTGACAAGAAGTTTTGTTGATAACGTCCTGTAGCAGTGATGGCAGGAGTAACATTAGCAAAGAGACCTTCGCTATAAACTTCACCTTTGCAGATAGTATCGTAAATAGAGATGAAGTATTGAGGAGCTACGAAGAGTTCTACCGACACAATAGTATCTGCGGCATTTACGGCAGTAGTTTCTTTAATCTTACTCAATGGATTAACACCTACATTCAATTCGGATGCAAGACAGCTGAATCCGTTTCTGTAATAATTATCGCCTTGACAGATAGTATCATATATAGTAGGCATATATTCCACTACATTGATACTCAAATCATCGATAGAGATGGTTGCAGCGTTGGCAGAAGTAGATATTACATTGAAATAGAGAGTAATCTCGGAATTATAGTAATTAGAGAGATTGTAAGAGAATTCATTCCACTCTGTATTTCTATTAGCGATTAAGATAGTATCCAAAGTATTGCCGCCATCATTACTGATTACTGTATACAACTTGCTCTTATTCGACTCATTGTAATATTTGAAAGAAAGGGCAGTATTTACATTAGTAATAGTAATAGGCATTGTTTGGATAGACATAAGGCCGTTTGCAGTAGCTGTATTCAATGATAACACATTGTTACCTTCTACGCTGTTAACGCTCCAGTTAGAAGAATTTTTAGTGATAACGCTGTTAGAGAGATTATCCCAGCAAGAAGGGATAGTACCTACAGACACTGCATCAAAATTCTGTTTATATGGAGAAGCGATTGCACCGCATTCGGTATTAAATCTTGCAGTAGCTACAGAAGTAGAGTCACCATTGAGATATCCGCGAACTGATACATAGTAAGAAGTGTTAGGAGTCAATCCGATAGCGTTATAGCTATTTGCTCCTGATACTACGGTATTGATAACCTCGTTGCCATTTGATGTGATTATTAATCTATAGCTGTCGGCAATAGCTCTCCAGTTGATTTCCGCTTCAGTATCAGTAATATTACTTACAGTAACAGGAGAAGGATTAACATCAACAACCTCTACAAATTCCATATCATCGAAAGTAGTAGCGATGTTAGGATATTGAGAATTATAGTCGAGATTATTATGGAGTACGGAGAAACCTAATTTATAATCACCGGTAACATTCATAACGATGTCGGCAGAAACTTTTTGCCAATAATCGGTAAGCTCAACGGAAGTGAATGTTTTGCTAACAAGATTTTGATCGTTCACTTGTACGATAGAGATAGTATTACCTAAATTAAGAGGATCGATAGTACGAGTCCAAACAGAGAATCTGTATTGTTTACCTGCCTCAAAATGGAATGTGTTAAAGAGAACGGCTTTTGAGTTGATACCTGAAGCGTAGAACAACGATTGATCACCGCTGTGGTGTACGGCATCGTAATTTGTAGTACCATTACCTGTAGTACCGACAAACTTATAGTAAGAGCTTGTCAATGACTCACCCCAACAAGGGTTGGCTGCAGTGATGGATTGGTCACCGTTAAGGTCTTCGAAACCATAGCTCCAAGGGGCAGAAAGAGGGATACAACCTGTATTAAATTCGCCATAAAGCGGAGTTGCTTCACCTTGAGCACAAGTAGCATAAAGCTCATAGCTGTAAGTAGTTTGTGGCTCGAGGCCTGTGATACTAATAGTACTTCCGTTTACAGAGCCAGAAGTGATTGTATCATTACCTTCGAAGATGGTATAATGTATTGTAGAGCCGGAATTGTATCCGCTATAAGTGATAGTTGCGCCTTGATAAGTAGTCTTGACTTGAACGTTATCCAAAATAGAGCAAGGTACGAAGTCGCATACAATATTATCTACAGAGAGAGGAGGTTGATTTTGGTAGTAACCGGAGGCTTTCCAATAAACAACGAGTTCGTAAATACCTGCTTTATTATTTTTAATTTGATAAGAAGTAGAAATCCAACTTGCAGCGGAAGCAGAAGAATTTGACAATTCTTCGCCGAGAGAAATAAATCCGTCAGGTAAGCCATAGCTAGGTGAAGTTGTAGGCATATCGGCATCTACCGGCTTGAGGAATACATATCCGAAGTCGGCAACCATATATCCGATTACTTTATAATCGAAGCTTATGTTCATAGTACCTGCAGGGAGGTAAACCTCTCTGGTTGCATAGATAGTATTTGCCTCTTTTGTATAAGCATACTCTTCAGTTGCAGGTTTATTAGAAACGTAGAGAGCCTTATTACCACTCTTCACGGCGGCAGTGTTGCTACCGAAGATGAAGCGGTCGGTCTTATCGGTTACAATATTCCATGCTTCATTCTCTGCATCATTTTCAAAGTCAATTGTGAACGGAACGTTAAGCAATTGATGTTTAGTAGTAAATGAAGCAGTAGCAGTTGCTGTATATTGGTTACCCGGAAGAGTAGAACGCACCTCGATAACATAATTTGTATTACCTGTAAGTCCGGTCAAATCTACGTAACCGTCGTTAGTACTGTTAGTAACTACCGGAGTAGTATTTCCAGCCTCATAAAGGGTATAAGTAGTAGTGATTGCAGACGCAGGGGCATTCCAATATACGGAAACGGTATTATCGGCAATATCGAGGTGAGAGATAACAACTTCAGGGGTAGAAGAAGGTATTTGTACATGGATGCTATCGATATATACGATAGAAGAGCTCATCTTCGTACGGAATGCGATACGGTTACCTGGGCAATAGTAGTTCTTGAAGCTGATGGTATATTTGTCAACGATATTGGTCAAGCTGACAAATTCCAACTCGGTGAAGGATTCTACATCGCCGTCTTGAATAGTACCTACTACAACGTCGCAGTTGTTAGCGATACCGTAGAACGACATTTCCAATTGACCCGGTAAGAAGTTGAATTCCGGCAAGATAAGCAAGTTAGTACCTCTCATCACCATAGCATTTGGCAATGTGCTGATAGTAGAGCTCTTGATTTTTGGATACTCTTCGCCGTTTACGGTATAAGTTTCGGCAGGAGTAAAGCATGGAGCTATTTGATAATCAGGGTTATTATAGGTGTCGAAATTCTCTGTCCATCCGTTAGTAACGTCAATAACCACACATTCGGTGTAGAAATATGTAGGGCCGAACCATTCACTGATTTCGCTACCTGAGTGAGTGCGGGCATAAACGGCATAGCATGTAGCCGGAGTGAGTCCGTTTATTGAAATCAATTTATCGGAAGAGAGTATATTACCGGTTTCGGCAGGAGCGCTACCTTGTGGCACGCAAGCAACCTCGATATTATCGGCATTATAATCTATCTTAACAGTAGCGGAAGTAGTGCTTACGCTATTGATTTTGATATTGGAGATAGCCTTGAATTCATTAGTTTTATAAATTCTAAGGTTGTCGATAAATGAGTAGTTGTTGTAGTTAACACCTACGGTAAATGCTACGGCAATACGATAATTTTCGTATCCTGCAGGTAATGAGTTGAATTGATATTCTGCATAGCTGTAATCGTAACTATCGGTATAATCCAAAGTATCGAGAGATACGAAAGTAGAAGTATCGTTGCCATTAACAATACCGATAATGAATTTACCGGAATTATTTCTTTGGATATAATTGAAAGAGACAGCAGTTTGTTGCACCGGAACATTAGTTTTCGGGAGCACTAAATAGCTGTTAGCGGCGGAAATCAATTCATAAGATGAGACGAATCTGAGGGCGTTATTTCCGTCATAAGGGAAGTCGCTATCAAGCTCTATTCTCGGATAATTGGCAGAAGCATCGATAGGTTTGAATAATTGGTAACAAGCATCTTCGTTTTCGAAATGTTCGTTGTAAGGCAAGTTAACGACACTACATTTTGTAGTGAAAGTGATAGGTCCGCGCCAAGCACTTACCTCACCATTACCACAATTACTGCGGATATAGATGTCGTAATCGAAGCCGGAGTTAAGATTTTCTATTTCGAAAACAACGCTGTTTACGGTAACAGGGGTACCGTCTGTAACGCGGTCGCCGGCAGGTACTACTACATAATCCCATGCGCTATGAGTAGATACTGTATCATTGATCACTATCTTAGCGGAAGAGTTTGTTTGTGCACCGATAATAGCGCCTTCAGGGATGAGGCAGTTCTCTATCGGCTCGATGCTGAATGAATTAATTCTTGCATAGTAAGAATTGTTAGCAACAATACCTTTTGCACGAATAGCGAACATAACTTCACGACCGGCACATTTGCCTGCATCGATAACGCGAGTCTCTGAAGCATTTCCGCTGGCAGGATTCATAAATCCTACAGTGTCGGTATAAGTAAGACCTCCGTCGTAAGATGCAAAGATATACATTGTATCAGTATTAATAACATCAACACTCATTGTGATATTAGCACCGACAACGTTACTGAAGTCGAAACTTGGAGTGATGAGAGTAGTGTAAGGTATTGTATTTGTACCTGTTTCATCCCAATAAAGTCCACTCAATGTAGGGAAATTAGGGTTAGTAGCGGCATTCCATATATTAGTAGTAGACTCCGGATAGCTTTCGCCTTGTGCCCAGCAAGTAGGTAACATACCTTTTTCTACACTGGCGGCAATATCATCATAATAAGGTAATGACATTGAAGCACAACCGGTTTCAAACTCAGGAGAATAAGCTTCGAGGCTATTCTCTGTAGCGCCACAAATTGCTTTTACAGTAACGTAATAGCGAGATGTAGGGTATAAATTGTGTAATGTAACGTTGTTAGCATTAACTGTTTGAGTAGCTTCGAGTACGTTTTCAACAACACCGTTAGAGAGGGTACGCATACGATAAACATTAACTTCCCAGCTTGACTCGGTACCACCGGCGGTCCATGAGACATTCAAGTTGTTAGGGTCGAGATTGTTTATAGTAATATTAGAAGGGCGTGCGCAATTTACGGTAGGGAGAATTTGTACATTATCGAGATAAATCAACTGATTACCAACGTAAAGAGCAACGAATTTAGAATCAGCGATAGGGTCGCCTTCATAGTCGTCACCTGCCAAAGCGGCGAGGCTGATGTTAAACTCGGTCCATGAGTTAGCTACCGGGATGTTTATATCCGAGATAGGCTCGTAAGACTCTACTGAGTTAGGGTCACCCATCACTCCTAAAGATACTGTTACATTTGCAGTAGTAGAATATAAATAGCCTACAACGGTATATCCTGCAAGTGAAGTAACATCCAATTCAGGAGAAATGAATGTAGTATTTTGGAGTTTTACACTTGATTTACCTGCGCGGTGACTGTAGTTTGTAGACAATTCGGCTACATGATTGGCACCTGAAGCACTCCAGCAAGTGAAGTTGGTATTATCCTCTTCAAAGGTGTCGGAATAAGGCACTGCTTGTGGCTCACAAAGTGTGTAGAAACTGCTTACGGTAGTCCATGCACTGCGAGAACCATTAGCACAAATTGAGCGAAGAGTATAGTAGTATTTATTGCTTGGTTGCAAGCCTGTGATTTGAACGGTATTTGTAGATACGGTATCGATAAGCACGTCGAAAGCAGGGTCGAGATCGCCGTTATTAACGGTAGCGACGCGGATTTCGGTTTGCACACCGTTTTGCAAGAACATAAGTTCGGCGGAATTAGTAGTAATAGAGCTGAAGCTGATGTTATTTGGCTCAACGCACTCTATTTCACGTACCGACCAGTTGTCAAATCCAATACCATAGTTGGTTTGAATATCTATACCGAGGTAGTAGTAACCTGTTTCTGCAACCGTAAAGGTAGTGCCGATACGAGTCCAACTACTTGGAGTACATTCATATTCCATTATGGTATTGATTTTAGAAGTATATATAGGCTCTGAAGCGGTGAAGAATGATATTCTATCGCCATAAGAATTCTCTATATCATTATCACCGAGAGCGTAGATAGACATCTCATAAGTTTTGCCCGCTTCAAGGTAGAATTGACGATACAGGTAACCTTGATATCTGGCGAAGAGGCATTTCTGACCTGCATAAGCTGCATTATCCAAAGCGGTTTTATCTATGATAGGATATGTGTAATAAGTACTTGGACGTTGGAAATCGAAGCAAGTAAAGGTGATATCCTTACCTACAGTGTAAGATTCGAACGTTTCGAGATAAGGGGCTCTACCCTCAACACAAGGGGTAGTGATGTAGCAAGGATTAGAGCTCCAATCGGAATATACACCATTGCCACAATCGCGACGCACGTATACACGGTATTCGGTATTATCCTGAAGACCGGTAATCATAGTACTGTCGGACCCAAATACGCTTACAGGGGTGACAGACTCGATAGTTTCGTTATCTTTTATTGCTACGTATTGCCAGTTGACATTGCTTTCGGCTTCCACTCTCAAGTATGCGGAACTATAATTAATTAATTCTGCATGAGCACGTTGGATTACACGGCAAGCAGGAACCTCTTCTACAGCGAAATTATCGATAATAATTTCGTTTGCAGAATTACTTGTATTAATACCTGCCAATACGATGTACTTGTTACCTGTTAAATTTGTAGGAATTTCAAAAATGTATTCGTACCAACCGGCTCTGGTTTCCTCAATTCCCGCTGTCTTATTCACGGCACCTGCAATACATATATTAATATTTGCAATGCGAGTACCCATAGTATCGTTAGCATTATCAGAAACGAAAGCGCGGAGGTATAAAGAGTTGTAAGAAGCCGGCAAATCGTTTCTATACATCCAGAATCGCACTTGATATTGTTTCCCGGCTTGGAATTTAAATTGAGGAGAGGTAAAAGTAGCTACAGTACCATTACCTGCCTTTTGGAAATAACCGGCACCTGTTCCGGCATAAGCTTTATCAGGGTCGTTGAGTATTGTCCAAGTCCCTTTACCGAAATTGGTTCCGGAAGTAGCCACTTTGATAATATCTCTATCCCAACAAGTAGGAGGTATTGTGTTCACATCCTCGAAATCTTGAACATAAGGGAATGTACTGATTATTTCACACTTGGTAGAGAGGTATTCGTCGAACTCTATGTTTACAGAGTGTACGGTATCTTCGCATTCGGTAGCTACATAGCCCTTAATATGGTAAGCAGTACCCGGTATTAATCCTGTAATGCTGTAAGAAGGAGTATTCACCACGCCGGTAAATACGGTAGAGTCGGTAGCACTTCTATAGAGAACATAATTTACCTTCCATGCAGTATGGTAAGTTTCGCCCGGAGTCCAAGTAATGTCGATAGTATTCAAAGAAGGAGTTACTTGAATATTCTTAGGTTGGCGGCATTTAGGAGCAGGGTAAATATGTATTGAGTCGAGGTAAGAAGCACTAGAACTTGCACCATGCACACCTTCAAAGAGGATATAAACGGCACCTGATAATGGTATGTTCACCTCATAGTTATAGTAACCGGAAGTATTCTCTACCGGATTTCCTTGATAGTTACGTGCGATATTAGTAAGGAGCATAGCATCGGTAGTATCGATAGAATGGCTTGCCCATACTTTAAATTCATGGCCTGTTTTACTACTGCTAAAACGATACAAAGAGAATGTCATATCATACTGACCCGGAGTAGCGATGCTCAAAGCCGGGGTGGCAAGGATATAGTGTCCGCCCTCTTTAGCAGAACGTAAACGAGCTCTTTTAACACCACTATGAGAATATATATCCCAACCGCCAGAGCCATAATCGTTAAAGCTGGTTCCTGTACCCATAACTGTTTGAACGGAAGTCCAACAATCGTCGAAAGTAGTACCTTCATTTGCAAAGATAACATTCATCTCTGCCGGTTGTGGCGTACAGAATGTTTTCAAAGTCACCGGCATACTCCACTCTGAAGTGTCGCCTACAGCACAAATAGAACGTACTCTTACAGTATAAGAAGTGTTTGAAGCTACATTAGAGAGTGTATAAGGATTAGTATGTCCGATAACGTAATTGGTGATATTAGTGGAATTATTCGTGTACTCTATTTGATAATTACCTGAAGGAGTAACGCTGTAATCAGACCAACTCATATGAATATTTGTAGAGTCGGCTTCTGCTTTAAACTGTTCCAAGCGAGTACAAGTACCTACTTGATAAACTCTGAAATCGTCGATATATACATTACCTGCAGCATTTGTAGTAGAAATAAGGATACAAACGTGGAGGTCTTCGGTAGTGGCATAACCTGTTTGTTGAGTGTTAAGACGAATATTTTGCCATTGACCGATAGTGGAAATAGAGGCTGAATAAATTTCGTTAAAAGAAGAGAGATCAGCCAAATCGCTTATCAATCCAACTTTAACAGATGAAGGATAAGCGCATTGCACATAGAAATCAATCTCCATGCTATTTGCAGGAACGGCAAAAGCAGGAGCATTAATTTGCACGGTATTATAACCCGGTACAACTGCCAAAGAGTTGTCTCCGGTATGAGCGACATAGCTTATAGTGGCATTAGAAGGATTACGAGTAGAACCCACGAGCCAACCGGCAGGCAAACCGGTAAGACCCTCAAAATCCATAGCATAAGGGATATTTATTGCAGTATCCGGAGTATTGAAAGTGAAGTCTTCGGAAATATCAGAATAGCCTAAAGCCGAACCGGTACAATCCGCTTTAATATTTGCAGTATAAGTAGAATTTGGTTGAAGACCGGTAATTTGATATAAGTTAAAACCGGCAGTAGTAAACGGAGTATTGTTATAGATATTATTACCGTTTGCATCACGTAATGTAAGGGTAAAGTTATTTGAAGGGCTACCAAGAACGTGATTATTCCAAGAGAGAGTAGCACTATTTTTTGTTAAAGAAGCAACTCCGACATCAACAGGTTGAGCACACAGCGGAGTTTCGAACACTCTGATATTGTCGAGATAAGAGTATGTCTTGCCATTAAGTTGATAACTTGCAAGAGCTTGGAACATAATTCTCGCACCGGTTTTGCCGGTATATTCTCTCAAATCGCAGAAATACTGAACCCATCCTGTAGTGTTAGGGCAATCTTGAAGCAACACTTTTTGATTCTGCCCGTTTTCAGTGTAAACAAGGAAAATTTTCAACTCTCTACATGCTGCATTATAGCACATAAAAGAGAGCGACATATTTACAGTTAAATCAAAAACAGGGGTTTGAACGATAGCGGAATCACCCTCACTATAGTTTTGCATTCTGAGGTATTTCCCATCATACCTATCGGTAGAAGATGAAGAAACACTCCAATTGTAAGAATTAGAGATGTTTCCCGTACGTAACCAGCCTGTAGGTAGTGTAGTACCGTTGGCGGCATTATTAAATGTCTCATCAACAGCAACTACCGTTTGTGCTTTCAGCATCCAAGGGATACACAAAAGCATTACCAATAAAAAAGTAATCTTTTTTTGCATGATTAGTAGTTTATAAATTAGTTAGTTATTATGTATATTATTTGCATAAAAAATATTGAGTTACTCCACGCATGGTGCTGTCATTAAGAATTAAAAAATAAAAAGATTTCAATTTTAAATTTGAAATCCATTTATCTAACCAAAAATCAAACAATTAGGCATTAAAGTAACGCGTGCAAATATAAAGATAAAACTTTGACAAAAGAAGAATTTGATAAATTTTAACTTCCGAGCGGTATTTTACGGAGGTGTTTAACTTATTTAAACAGAACGAGAGAGGTAAAACCGATAATTTAATGATATTTAACCGGTTGTATATGTATAAATAACATACCCTGATAGTTTTAACATCAATAATTTCTTGAAATAATTCTTATTTTCACAAAGGAAGACCGATAACTACCCTTGTTTCAATTTGAAATCAAAGAAGTGAAAAATAATGATTTACAAAAATAAATAAAACGGAAAAGAATAATAGTATGGACAATAAAAAAGTCGCGGTAAATTACTACCACGACTTACTATGAATATAATTTTTGAAATTATTTATTTTGCACTCTCTTCTACAGCAACGGCAACAGCAACAGTGGCACCTACCATAGGGTTGTTACCCATGCCAAGGAATCCCATCATCTCTACGTGAGCAGGAACTGAAGAAGAGCCGGCGAATTGAGCATCGCCATGCATACGGCCCATAGTATCGGTCATACCATAAGAGGCAGGACCGGCAGCCATATTATCCGGGTGAAGAGTACGACCCGTACCGCCACCGGAAGCAACAGAGAAGTATTTCTTGCCTTGCTCCATGCACTCTTTTTTATAAGTACCTGCTACCGGATGTTGGAAGCGAGTAGGGTTTGTAGAGTTACCGGTGATGGAAACGTCAACACCTTCGGCACGCATAATAGCCACACCCTCGCGAACGTCATCAGCTCCATAGCATTTTACTTTTGAGCGGAGACCATCGGAATAAGACTTAGTGCTAACCACTTTAAGTTCACCTGTATAATAGTCGAATTGAGTTTGCACATAAGTAAAACCATTGATACGAGAGATGATTTTAGCGGCATCTTTACCGAGACCGTTAAGGATAACGCGGAGAGGCTCTTTACGCACTTTATTAGCCATCTCTGCAATTTTGATTGCGCCTTCAGCGGCAGCGAAAGACTCATGGCCGGCGAGGAAAGCAAAGCATTTAGTCTCTTCACGGAGGAGACGAGCGGCGAGGTTACCATGTCCGATACCGACTTTACGGTCGTCAGCAACAGAACCTTTAATACAGAAAGCTTGGAGGCCTTCACCGATAGCTTCTGCGGCATCAGCAGCGTTTTTACAACCTTTTTTAATAGCGATAGCGGCACCTACTACATAAGCCCATTTAGCATTTTCAAAGCAGATAGGCTGTGTCTCTTCACACATTTTATAAGGGTCTATTCCGCGAGAAGAGCATATATCTTCCGCCTCTTCAATATTTTTGATTCCGTAAGAATTAAGAACTTTGAGGATGTTCTCTATACGGCGATCTTGACTTTCAAATTTTACTTCACGTTTTGCCATATTCTATCCTCCTTATTTATTACGTGGGTCAATATATTGAACTGCATCTTTAAATCTGCCGTAGCTACCTTTAGCTTTTTCGAGGGCTTCGTTGGCATCAACGCCTTTCTTCACCATATCCATAAATTTACCGAGGTGAACGAATTCATAACCGATAACTTCGCCATCGGCATCGAGACCCATACGGGTGCAATAGCCTTCTGCCATTTCGAGGAAACGAGTACCTTTAGCAAGGGTGCCAAACATCGTACCTACTTGAGAGCGAAGGCCTTTACCGAGGTCTTCGAGAGAAGCACCGACAACGAGACCGCCTTCAGAGAAAGCCGATTGAGTACGGCCGTAAACGATTTGAAGGAAGAGCTCGCGCATAGCGGTGTTGATAGCATCGCAAACAAGGTCGGTATTGAGTGCTTCGAGAAGGGTTTTACCCGGGAGTATCTCTGAAGCCATAGCTGCAGAGTGAGTCATACCGGAGCAACCGATAGTCTCTACGAGGGCTTCTTGAATTATACCGTCTTTAACATTTAATGTAAGCTTACATGCGCCTTGTTGAGGAGCGCACCATCCAATGCCGTGAGTAAGGCCCGAGATATCTTTTATCTCTTTAGCTCTAACCCATTTACCTTCTTGAGGTATTGGGGCAGATGCATGGTTGGCACCTTTAGCCACAACACACATCTGTTCTACTTCGTGTGAATATATCATACCTTAAAAATATAATGTTAGAAATGTTTTCTATATCTCATTTAAGGTGCAAAGGTACAGCTTTTTTGTGATATGAACAAATTTTTTTGATGAAATAATTTACCGCTACTCTCAACAAGCAAGTGCAAAATTAGCGACAAAAAGTCGGGCGTATTGATTAAGCCAAATGGGCAGAATAAGACTTGCCCTAAGTTTTGCCATGGCGAAAATGACGAACGAGAAAGAAATGTACCAAATATACTGGGCTTTCCCAAGTGAGGAGGAAGCCGACAAAGTAAAAAACGTCTGTTGAAAACAAGCAAAACTTCAACTATATTGTTTATATCAAGACATTACAAGCCGATTTACAAAGAAAAAATTCAATGATTTCCCTTATATTATCACATTAAATTAAAAAATTTCTTCATGAATATTATTGCAACAAAATTATCTACATCTCTGATTATCAACACATAAGATTGTGTCTCAATGTTAAATAATATTAATTGTAGCTATAACATTATTATTGTTTGAAAATTTTATTGTTACTTTGCGCCAATTTTGGGGTCATATATATAATGTGTAACCTCTATTTGATTTAAGAAAAAAAGTATGCAAGAAAACTTAGTGATAGTGGAGTCTCCTGCAAAGGCAAAGACTATAGAAAAATTTTTGGGAAAGGACTATAAAGTAATGTCGAGTTTCGGTCATGTACGCGACCTTAAGAAACAAGGCATGGGCATAGAAATAGAGAATAATTACCTTCCGGAATACGAGATACCAAAAGATAAAGTTAAGTTGGTAAAGGAATTACGCGAAGCAACAGATAAAGCAAAAGTCATTTGGCTCGCATCCGATGAAGACCGTGAAGGGGAGGCTATTGCTTGGCATTTGTTCGAAGTACTCGGGCTTAATAATAAGATAACTCACCGTATTGTATTTCACGAGATTACCGAGTCCGCAATAAAACATGCCATTGAAAATCCGCGCTCAATAAATTTGGATATTGTAGATGCACAGCAAGCTCGCCGTGTGCTCGACCGCCTTGTGGGCTTTGAAATTTCTCCTATTCTTTGGAAAAAGGTGATGCCACAACTCTCGGCAGGTCGCGTTCAATCCGTTGCACTCCGCCTTGTAGTGGAGCGAGAAAGAGAAATTGCAAGCTTTAATCCGGAGGCATCTTATCGTGTTTTTGCCAATTTCAAGCACGAAGGAGCGGAATTCTCGGCAGAATTAAATAAAAAATTCTCCACTTATGAAGAGGCTAAAGTATTCCTCGAAGGATGTATAGGTGCCTCATTCCGAGTAAATAGCATACAAAAACACCCGGCACACCGCGCCCCGGCAGCCCCGTTTACAACATCTACTCTACAGCAAGAGGCGGCTCGTAAATTTAATTTTTCCGTAGCTACTACAATGATGGTGGCACAGTCGCTGTACGAGAGCGGAAAAATTACTTATATGCGTACCGACTCAGTCAATCTTTCCGACCTTGCACTCGCTTCCGCAAAAAAAGAGATTATCTCTATGGCGGGAGAAAAATATTATAAACGTCGCCAATATACCACAAAAAGCAAGGGCGCCCAAGAGGCTCACGAAGCAATTCGCCCTACATATATGAGCAATCATACCATCACCGGTACGCCTCAAGAAGTGAAACTATATGAGCTCATTTGGAAACGTACCATTGCAAGTCAAATGGCTGATGCTCAATTCGAAAAAACCGACATTAACATAGATATCATTCCGGCAGAGATATTGAATGCTACCGAAAATGATACACTTGTTAATCATTCTACTACATCGGATTATACGGTACTCGCTCAAAACAACTTCTTTGTTGCCTCCGGCGAAGTAATTACTTTTGATGGTTTCCTTAAAGTATATAAAGAGGGCACTGATGATATCAAAGAAGAATCTCAAGGATTATTGCCATCGATAGCCGAGGGGCAAATGCTTAACACAAAAGATATTATGGCGATAGAAAAATTCTCACAACGCCCTTATCGATATACTGAAGCATCCCTAGTGCGTAAACTCGAAGAGCTCGGTATCGGCCGTCCTTCTACTTATGCCCCTACTATTTCTACAATCCTAAAAAGAGATTATGTAGAAAAACGTGAAGTAGAAAACGTTCATCTCCCTTACCATACTATTACGCTTAAAGGGAATAAGATTTCGGATAAAATTAATACCGATAAGCCTACGATAGATAAAGGCAAATTACTCCCTACCGATATCGGTACCGTTGTAACTGATTATCTTATAGCCAATTTCCCTGAAATCATGGACTATAACTTTACCGCATTGGTAGAAGAAAAATTCGATGCCATTGCAGAGGGAGAATCAAAATGGACGGAAGATATCGACAGCTTTTATAAACAATTTCACCCGATGGTGGAAAGAGCAGAGAATAGTACAGGACGAAAAGCCGGTGAGCGAGAGCTCGGTATCGACCCTGTTTCCGGCAAACCGGTATACGCAAAAATCGGACGTTTCGGCCCTATGATTCAGCTCGGCGAGCAGAGTGATGAGGGCGAAAAACCACGCTTTGCTTCACTTCGTAAAAATCAATCTATCGAGACCATTACCCTCGACGAAGCCCTCGAACTCTTTAAATTGCCTATTACTCTCGGAGTATTTGAAGAAAAAAATGTCAGTGTAAACATAGGTAGATTCGGACCTTATGTGCGCCTCGGCAACGATTTCTTCTCCATTCCTAAGGGGGAGGACCCTCTCGACGTTTCCTACGAAAGAGCCGTAGAGATTATTGAGAATAAGCGACAAGCCGACCTCGACAAAATCCTTGCATCATATCCGGATAATGACATAGAGGTGATTAACGGCAGATTCGGACCTTATATTCAATATGCAGGGAATAATTATAAACTGCCCAAAAATATTGAAAAAGAAGCACTTACTCTTGACTATTGTCTCGAAATAATTAAAAACGGACCTACCGCTAAGGGTAAGACGTCACGTAAGAGTGCTTCGGCAAAAACGGGTGCTTCGGCAAAGACAGCTACTAAATCTACAGCAAAAACCGTAGCCAAAACAGCTACTAAAGCTACAAAAAGTAGCGCAAAAACCACTGCTAAAGTAGCCTCTAAAACATCCACTGCCAAAACGGAGAAAACTGCAACCAAAAAGGCTACAACTAAAAAATCTACCGCTAAAACCGCTAAGAAAAGCTCTACAACAAAATAATAATTAGCTGGAAATATTGATATTATGAAAAAAACATTAGTCATACTCGTTGCCACACTATGTGCCCTCAGCATCGAAGCTCAAACGAAATTAAATAAGGTTTACAACGAAACTATCAATCCCCTTACACAGATTGATAATGCTGTAAATCAAGCCAAAAAGCAAAAGAAGCACGTCATCTGTCAGCTTGGAGGCAACTGGTGTATTTGGTGCCTTCGCTTTGCCGATTTCATTACTAAAGACGAAGAGATAAGTAATTTTATCAAAGATAATTACGTGTATATCCACGTAAATTACAACCCAAAAAATGCCACTACTGCAGAAATGCAAAAGCAGAATGCACAACTTCTGAAGCGACTTGGAAATCCATCACGCTTCGGCTATCCCGTGCTCGTAGTGCTCAACGACAAAGGCGAAGTAATTCATCTTCAAGACTCAGCCTTCCTCGAGCAAGACAAGAGTTACGACCGCAAAAAAGTGCTCCGCTTCCTTCAATGCTGGACCCCAAGTGCAGTGAAATAATATTATTTTCAACTACTATTTGGGTTGTGCATTTTTTGCACATACCAAGATTTCATCTAGTTTGCCCTCTTTAAATATTGCGAGCTATTACAGATCGGTCTCTTCCAAATAATTCTGCCATCTGGCTTTGTGTAAGCCACACGGTATCTTTCTCTAACTTCACTTCAAGTTGTGTACCTCCGTCATTTAAGATACATTTTGTGAACCATTTTAACATTATTATGGTTCACTTTTGTATTTGGAATATCGTACTTATTCACAAGAGACTACAATATATAAATGTTTTATTTAGGCATTTCTTTGACCGCGTAAAGATTCTTAAACGAAGTGCAAAACCATAATCTTCTCCATGGGCTATGATGTCGTGCTAAGGAATAATGGTAGTTTAAAAATTATTTAAGTTGTATCTTGAAAATAGGCAATTAATATATTTTCCTAAACATTAATAATTTAATTTTTTTTATTAACTTTGTACCCTTTAGAATGCGTATTTGATTAACAACAAATCGCGAAAAGATAAACCATTGAAAGAATATGATAGGGAGAGCCTAAATGGCACTCAATATGAATACCTTCTTGATGATAATAATAAAGTAGAATAATTATCTAACAATGAGTAACGAAATACAATTCTTATTATATAGTCTTCCCGATGAGGATGGCAAGGTACAGGTGGTCATCAAGGACGAGACCATCTGGTGTACTCAGAAGGCTATGGCACAGCTTTTTGGGGTGGATAAGTCAGGCATTAGTCGCCACATATCCAATATTTTTAAGGAAGACGAACTGCAGCAGGACACGACAGTTGCAAAAATTGCAACCGTCGTAAATAGGGGTATTAGAGGAGAGGTGGAAGAACTGGTTGACTTCTATAATTTGGATATAATTATTGCTGTAGGCTATCGTGTCTCTTCGCCTAAGGCAACTCGTTTCCGCCAATGGGCAACAAAGATACTCAATGAGTATATCAAGAAAGGTTTCGTGATGGACGATGAGCGGCTGAAGCAAGGAATTGCGGTTTTCGGAAAAGACTATTTCCGTGAACTGCTAGAACGGGTGCGTTCCATCCGTGCCAGCGAACGTCGCATCTGGCAGCAGATTACCGACATCTATGCCGAGTGCAGCATTGACTACGACAAGAACGCTCCCACCACGCGCGACTTCTATGCCATGATACAGAACCGTTTCCACTATGCCATTACCGGTCAGACAGCTGCGGAGATTATCTACACTAAAGCCGACCATACCAAGGACCACATGGGGTTGACCACATGGAAGAATGCCCCCGACGGACGTGTGTTGAAGTCGGATGTGACAGTCGCCAAGAACTACCTGCCGGAAAAGGAAATACGGCAGTTGGAGCGTGCCGTATCATCCTATTTTGATTACATTGAAAATCAGATTGAGCGACAAAACGCCTTCAATATGGAACAATTTGCTGCAAGTGTCGATAAGTTCCTTACGTTCAACGACTATAAGATTCTTCCCGACAAAGGACGTATTTCTGCTGCACAAGCCAAAGAAAAGGCTGAAAGTGAATATGATATTTTCAACAAGACACAACGTATCGACTCTGACTTCGATAAGCAAATCAAAGGGATGCTGGGGGATATAAAGTAGATTTTCCAATCACTGCTTGGAAAATCTAAAACTGAATTGGGTAAAAGCCTATGTAAATATATAGGCTTATCTATATAAATGCTTATCCATATTTTGCAATCAGTGACTGCAAAATATGGATTTTTTGCTTTTAGTAGAAAATAATTGAGTACCTTTGTATCGTCAAGAAAAGAATTCTATTTATAAAGGAAAAGCAGTATATGAAGATAGTAATCATTAACGGTCCGAATCTGAATTTATTGGGCACGAGGGAACCGGATATTTATGGTAATCAAACTTTGGAAAATATGATGGATTCTCTAAAAAAAGAGTTCCCTCAAGTGGATATCGTTTCTCTGCAAAGTAATGTAGAGGGCGAAATCATCAATTGGCTCCAACAATACGGCTTTAGTGCCGACGGCATAATCATAAACGCAGGCGGATACACCCATACCTCCGTAGCAATAGCAGATGCCGTTGCTGCCATCAAAACCCCGGTGGTGGAGGTGCACATCTCCAACATTCTCGCTCGCGAAGAATTTCGTCACACTTCCCTCATCGCACCACATAGCATCGGTATCATCTCCGGCTTCGGTGCAAAAGGCTACTCTTTAGCTGTCAATTATTTTATTGATAATAACAAACAACAATAGCCGAGCAATCATAGACAACAAACCATAAAAGAGCAACCTTTGTAAAGTAATTAAAAAAATAAGAACAGTGTACCTTATCCCCTTCTCTTAAACAGCAAATAAATATTAAAAGTACTTAAAAACGTCAAAAGTCGGCTAATGCAATTAAACCGAACGAAGATTTCTTCGTCTATGAGGTTGAAAAAAACAAAAACAACACAGATTGATGAACAGACACATCCGTTTATATTCACTGATATGCTTACTGACAATAGCCTCTATCTGTAACAGCATTATGGCAGCTGTAGTAAAGGGTCATATCTCGGACAAAAGAGGTGAAGACCTCGAATTTGTCACCGTTTCTCTCACGCAAAAAGACAACAAATCCATATTCTTAGGTTCCATAACCGACACGATAGGAAACTATATAATAAATAATGTATCGCCGGGCGAATACATTCTTGAAGCATCTTTTATCGGCTATCAATCGTTCGTAACCAATGTAACAGTAACTTCTAACGACCAGAAAATCACAGTAAAAGAGATCACATTAAAAGAAGATGCTCAAATGCTTGAGCAGGTGGAAGTGATAGGACAAGCCAGCCAGATGCGCTTTGATATCGACAAAAAGGTATTCAATGTAGACCAAAACTTGGCTTCAAGCGGTGCCTCTGCTTCCGAAATGCTTCAAAACATCCCTTCTGTAGAGGTCGATAACGAAGGTAACGTTTCGCTCCGTAACAGCAGTAGCGTAGAGGTTTGGATAAACGGCAAACCAAGCGGTCTCACGGAAGATAACCGTGCTCAAATTCTGGAACAAATGCCGGCAGGTAGCATAGAATCGGTAGAGGTGATAACAAACCCTTCTGCTAAATTCAACCCTGAAGGTACTGCCGGTATCATCAACCTCGTACTGAAAAAAGACCGTAACGCCGGTTATTACGGCTCCGTAACCCTCGGCGGTAACATCAACATATACGGCAAACCGGAAGGAAATGTCGGGTTCAACTTCAACTACAACTCATCTAAAGTCGACTTTTATGCAAATATCGGGTTCCGCTTGATGAACAATACAAGCAGAAGCCTTACCGACCGTTATTCCTTTACTCCCGGCACCAATATGCTCGATACCGTTTCATTCCTCAACAACACTACCAAAGGCGACAGAATTGGCGGTGGCTTATTTGCCCGAATGGGTGCCGACTTCCACCTCGACAAGAAAAACACCCTAAGCATCTCACTCATGGGTCACGGCGGTATGAATAAATCGTTGAATTCTACCGACTACACTCAAGTGGCTTGGGCTGCCTTTGACACCACTATCTATAATCGCTCCAACTCTCAAAAAGGTATGCACCCTTCATACGATGTCGGTCTCGACTATTTATACGAAATAGATAGTAAAGGATCGGAAATCCGTGCCGGTATCTCTTATGGCGGTCACCAACGCTCCGGCGATTATTACTACACTCAAACAGTACAAAAAGGCAGTATGCCTGAATACAATCAAATACAACGCTCCAATGGTAAAAACCAACATGCCGAAGCTAAAGTGGATTACACACAAAAATTCGGCACTAATATGAAGTTGGAAGCGGGGCTATATGGTAAATGGGACAACCGTAAATCGCCCTCTCGCACTTGGAACGAGATGCCTGACGGCTCACAAAAACTCGAGCAGTATAACGACTTTAACTACAACGAATGGGTTGGCGCCTTCTACGCCACCTACGGTGCAAAATTCGGCGGTTTCAGCATGTCGGCAGGTCTTAGAACAGAATATACAAACACACAAGTAGCCACTCGTGACGACGAAAACGGCAACTACACATACACTAATCGCCATTATTGGGAGGTATACCCTACCGTTTTCCTCTCTTACGCTTTTAAAAACAACCACGAATTGCAAGCCAACTACACTCGCCGTATAAACCGCCCGCGCGGTCGCCAACTCAACTCGTTCCGTAATACAAGCGACTCAACAAATATCGAATTCGGTAACCCGCTCCTCGACCCTGAAATATCTTCTGCCGTAGAACTGAATTACATCAAAACCTGGGACAATCATGCCCTTAGTGCAAGCATCTACTACCGATTCTCTGACAACGTCATCGAAAGAGTGCGATATTTGGATGCTAACAATGTGATGTACACTACTTTTGAAAATATCTCCAAACGTCAATCTCTTGGAATCGAGCTCGTTTCAAAAAATAAATTATGCAAATGGGTAAACCTGACTACCACCGTAAACGGGTATTACTCTATGATGAACGACGTATATTATGATACCGACCTCGATGGCACTCCGGATTTACTCTACGAAGCACAAAACAACTTCTCTTGGGATATCCGCTTGATGGCAAACTTTATAATGCCTATGAATTTCTCGGCACAGCTCACCGGCGGTTACCGCTCTCCAAGAGTAATGGCACAAGGTACAAGCCGCAGCGACTACTCAATCGACCTCGGTCTTCGCAAGAGCTTCCTCAACCGTACTCTTAACTTGTCGTTCACCGTGCGCGACCTTTTGAACTCTCGCCGTTGGGCAAGTACCACTTACGGTGATAATTTTTGGCAATATTCCGAATTCATCCCTCGCGGCACTACATTCTCTCTTTCTCTTACCTATAATTTCGGAAACATACAAGGAAAGAGAAAATCTACCGACAGAGGCAATAACAACATGAATTCCGGAAGCGACTATGATGATATGGGCGATTCGTATTAAATAAGAATAATAGTGGACAACCACAACTCTTCAACACAATCATTTTCATAACATAATCATTTTAAGTTAGTAACAAACTTTTGAGGAGGAGAATTTTATGTGAATAAACTTCTCCTCTTTTTTTGGTGCGTATTTTTAGACGGAAATAAAAGCCTAAATCGAAGAAAAAATATTACTTTTGTGCACACACAAAACACCAAGAAATGCTGAAAGAATTAATACCCGCAGAATGGCAAGAGCTACTAAACAGCTACTTAAGTAGCAATGACTTCCGTATGTTGGAAAAGAAAATTGCCGACGCTTACGCCACCACCACAGTATATCCGACAGAAAAGAACATCTTCCGTGCATTGGAGCTCACCAAACCAAAAGATGTAAAAGTAGTTATTATCGGGCAAGACCCATATCACGAGCCGGGGCAGGCGCACGGATTGGCTTTTTCAGTACCATATGGTGTAAAGATACCGGGTTCTCTAAACCACATCTTTCAAGAAATAGAAATGGAGCTCGACATAGCCACTCTGCCAACGGGCAACCTTGAACGTTGGGCTACTCAAGGGGTACTACTGCTGAATGCCACACTCACTGTGGAGGCGGGCAAAGCAGATAGCCACCGGAAATTCGGTTGGCAACAATTCACATCCGAGATAATAAAACAGCTGAGCCAACAATACAATAACATCGCATTTATGCTGTGGGGCAACAGCGCTATAAAACTGTCGGATTATATAGATACTTCAAAACATATCATTTATTCATCCACACACCCCTCAGGGCTATCATGGGGTAAAACCTCAAAGCCGGAAAAAATGAAAGGTCACGAGATGATTTACAACCATAGAGGCGTAACAACTCTTACAAAAAATCCTTTCATACGTAATAATTTCGGCAGATTGTGCGATAATTCCTTTTGGGGCTCAAATCAATTTGTAGCTGTAAATCAATGGCTTACAAATAACAACATTCCGAAAATCAATTGGGAATAAAAAAAACAATATTACATAATATATCTTTATTGACCGTATTCTCAATGTAAAGATTATTTCTTAACTTTGTACTTAAAATTATATTTTTATGATAGATAATAAAAATAACGATACCCACAAAAACTTTTTCAATCCTGTGATTAGAAACTCTGAACTTGCCTCTATGCCTAAAGGCTACGAAGAATGGCGAAAGGAAATCATTGCACTCATTGAGCAAGCAAAATACAAGGCTGCTTTGAGTGTCAATGCCGAACTATTATCACTATATTGGAATATCGGTAAAGACATTATCAAAAAACAAGAAGAACTAGGTTGGGGATCTCATGTTGTTGAGCAGCTGTCAAAAGACTTATCTTTACGATTTCCTGACGACAAAGGATATTCCATTAGGAATCTAAAATATATGAGGCAATTTGCATCCAGTTATCCGGATTTTCCATTTGTGCAAGTGCCACTTGCACAATTATTGAATAATATTAGTTGGCAAAAATCACTATCCAAACTGAGAGAAAACAATAATGATTTTGTGCAAGTACCTCTTGCACAAATCACTTGGTATCATCATATATCATTGATTTCGAAAGTAAAAAACATAGCGCAACGTGCTTTTTATATCATGGCTACAGCACAGGAAGGTTGGAGTCGTGACGTTATGCTTATGCAGATTAAGAACGGATATATTGAGGCTAAAGGCGAATCAATCAACAATTTCTCCACAACGTTGCCACCAATACAATCTGACTTAGCCCGTTATACTTTTAAAGACCCTTATAATTTCAGTTTCTTAGGTACCGTTGCATTACAAAATGAACTTGACATTGAGAAAAAACTGACAGAAAAGGTAACCGACTTCCTATTAGAAATGGGTAAAGGATTCTCTTTTGTCGGTCGTCAATATCACATTTCAGTTGATGGCGACGACTATTATATCGACATACTCATGTATCACTTAAAACTGCATTGCTATGTGGTAGTAGAATTAAAAGCTGTAGAATTTATCCCTGAATTTGTCAGTAAGTTAAACTTCTATATTTCTGCTGTTGACGAATACGTAAAAACCCCGGAAGACAAGCCAACTATAGGTTTGCTACTTTGTCGAACAAAAAGCGATACCAAGGCAAAATTTGCTTTACGTGGTATTACACAACCGTTGGGAATTGCTCAATACGAGACAGAAAAACTATTCGCCGATGTTGCCTCATCTCTACCTCAAATAGAAGAATTGGAAAAAAAATTAGAAGACTAATTCATTTCTACCCACCCCTCAGGGCTATCATGGGGTAAAACCTCAAAGCCGGAAAAAATGAAAGGTCACGAGATGATTTACAACCATAGAGGCGTAACAACTCTTACAAAAAATCCTTTCATACGTAATAATTTCGGCAGATTGTGCGATAATTCCTTTTGGGGCTCAAATCAATTTGTAGCTGTAAATCAATGGCTTACAAATAACAACATTCCGAAAATCAATTGGGAATAAAATTTTTTTTCAAAACAAAGCCTTAATATGTCGAAAAAATACTATATTTGCACCGAAAAATATTGGTAGAAGAGTGTCCCATATATAATATGAAGTTTAGTCCCTATCATAAGTATAATGTCCCAACCTTTTTTACCATTAAAAACATTTAAAATCAATAATTTAAAATTTAAATCACAATGAAAAAACTATTTACATTATTTTTTGTTCTGTCATTAGCATGTTCTGCTTTTGCAGGGCGCTATTATTACGATGGCACATTAGTGTACTGGTTGACATCAGGTGTCACTGGCCGTTATGCTTATGTATGTAACCCTCGCGTGTACCCAGGTTCCACCCCGATAACACCTTATACAGGTAATATTGTAATTCCGGACTCAATCAGTACAAGTGAAGAAGGCATTGATGCTTACGAAGTACGCTATATCGACCAAGGTGCATTTAAAAATTCTACCATCACATCTATCACTCTTCCTAAATTCGTACAATCAATCAACGACTCTGCATTCTATGCTTGTCGTAATCTAACTTCCGTAACAATGAAGAATGGAAGCACTGGAATAAGGAATATTTATGAATTTGCTTTCTACAAATGTGATAAAATGACAAATTGTTCATTAACGTTCGACGACATTACAGGTGGATTTATATTCAAAAAGGCCTTCCGCTATTGCGAAGCACTAACATCAATTAATTTAAATAACGTTGTTTTTTTAGGCGAAGGTGTATTTAGTGATTGCACAAATTTAGTAAGAGTGACAAACCTCACTCATGGGAATATAACTACATTGCCAAAAATGTTATTCTATAATTGCTCTTCACTCAAATATATAGATATACCAGGAAATGTAAGGTCAATAGGTGATTACGCATTTGAAAATTGTAGAAGTTTAAAAGAAGTAGATTTAGACACCTGTACAGCAGATATCAATGCAACAATGTTCAAAACTTGCGATAGCTTGGAAACTTTTTATGTAAGCTATAAAAACAAAAGATACAGTGGTGGTTACGGTCTTATTGACAAAACCACAAAAACGTTGGTTGTAGGTTCTACAAATGGCAATTTAGGCGACCCGATAATTAATTCTAATTATTATCCTATAGAAACTATCGGGGATTCCGCTTATTATGGCAGAAATATAACCGAGGTAATATTGCCTCTTACATTACGCTCTATTAACAGAAGCGCATTTGCCAACACAAAATTGAAGAATATATACATACCAAACACAGTACAAAATATTGGAAGTTATGCATTTTATAACACTCCATTAGAGAAAATCATCTTAGGTGAAAACATCAATACAATAGGCTTTCTTGCATTCGACAATTGTAGTAATCTGACCTCAATAGTCGCCACTTCAATAAACCCATGTGATGTATCTTTCACAGCCGACAACCAAGCAAACATTACTGTAGAAGTAGACTCCCCTTACATAAACACATATAAAGCCGACCCGTATTGGAAAAATATGAATATTGTAGAGAGTGACGAATACGACAACGGATTCTTCTATTATCTCGACAATAACGAAGCAACAATTACTACTATTGATACAATCTACAACAAATGCTATTACTCTCTATTCCAAAACGACACTATCGTCATTCCGGAATATGTTAGTTATCAAGGAGTAAACTATCCTGTATCCAAAATAGGTTATAAAGCTTTCTACAATACTTACCCTTTATCTAAATATCAACAAAAGGTAATTAAATTACCATCCAGCTTGAAAGAAATAGACGATGAAGCTTTCTATAACAGTAACTTAAATAATGTCATCTTCAACGACGGTTTAGAAACAATCGGAAAATTAGCTTTTAGTTTTGCTCATTTAAAAGTGCTTAACTTACCTACATCGGTAACCGAGATAGGAGAAGGCGCCTTTGCAGGAAATCTTTTCACTTCAGTATCTATACCAAATAATGTAACAACAATCAAAAAATCTACTTTTGCTTTGTGTTCAAACTTGGAAAGAATTGATATAGGTAAAAAAGTTACAAACATAGAAAAGGATGCTTTCACTTATAGCCCAAATATCCGCACTATTATATGTAAAAACGTTACTCCTGCTGTATTCGAAAGTACTACTTTTACCGACAATTTCAATGAAATAATAAAAGACAGTGCACGCCTTGTAGTGCCTGAAGTGGCACTTACCGACTATCAAAACGCACCTGTATGGCAAGAGTTCTTAGACATCCAAGGTAAGACTGAGCTTAACCCTACTGCTGTAGAAGAGGCTGTTATCGAAAACCTTTGGGTAGAAAACGGCACTGTACATTACGATGGTGAATTCCGTATCTACGATGTTGTCGGTCGCGACGTTACAAACCTAAACGGCAACCTCAACGGTATTTACATCATCAGAACCGACAAAGCGGTGCAAAAAGTAAGTATCACGAAATAGTTATAAACTACTAATACCACAAAGGAGTGCATAGGGATTTTCTCTATGCACTCTTTTTATGCACTATACTTCCACACTCACTTATCAAATAATTTACACAATTCACTAATAATCCAAAATATTTTCCTTAACTTTGCAAGAGATAGAAACCGGACATAATTAACTTTCACAATTCAGCCCGATGGAAGCAATTTTATTCTTACTACTACTGCCATACGTAGCTCTGATAATATATTTCAGTATAAGACTATATATCCCCAAACAATATTCCGCAGCCGACACTATAGATACCGACGGCAGAATAGCTATAGTAGTGGCATGCAAAAACGAAGCGGAAAATCTACCTGCCCTTTTGGAGTCAATCGAAAAGCAACACTCCATGCCGAAAGAGATTATCTTTGTCGACGACAATTCTACCGACAATACGTATAGCATTCTGCAATCTTTTGCTGTTAAAATGCCGAATGTACAAGTACTGAAAAGCTCGGGACAAGGCAAAAAAGCCGCTCTTCTTGAAGGAGTTACACAGAGCAGTTGCAAATACATCCTCTTTACGGATGCCGACTGCATTCTGCCGGAAGAGTTCTGCCTTAAAGCCAAAATATTCCTAACTACACATGATACGGATATGCTACTTGGTGGCGTTAAATTGCATTACAAAGACAAGAACGATGCCACAGCAGAGGGCAAAAAAATTACAAATCCGTTTCGCGCCTTTGAGATACTCGACTTTTGCAGTCTACAAGCCGTAACGGCAGGCGCTGCCATGATGGGCAAACCTATAATGTGCAACGGGGCAAATATGATAGTGCGGCGTGATGTGTATTTACAAAACGTGTCCGGAATAAGGAGCGACATACCATCGGGTGATGACATGTTCATGCTCCATAATATCAAAGCCTCCAAAGGCAAAATATGTTACCTCTTTACTCCCGAGCAGATAATATCTACATTGGGGAATGATGCACCGCTCGACTTCTTTACACAACGAAAGAGATGGATAGGCAAACTGCCCGCCTATACCGACAAATTCACTATCGTCACCGCCACTATTACGGCTGTAACGAACATCATGCTTGCGTCGATTTACACAGCCACTCTATTTGCACACAACCTATGGATATTAAGCATTATGGCTTATATAATCAAGCTCGCTATCGACTGCTTCGCCCTCATCCCTTATTTAAGGATTATAAATAGGCGAAACCTACTGTATTATATGCCGTTAATGTCGATATTCTACCCATTCTACATCACCATCACCGGAACAATTTCCGTATTTTCTTTCGTTATAAAAAGCAACAGAAAAAAATATTGCGTAACAAAATAATTATTTGTAACTTTGCATTCTCTATAAACAACAATATATTAATATGGGATTTAACGAATTTTTAAGCAAGATATTCGGTAATAAAGCCGAAAGAGACCTAAAAGAGATAAAGCCGATAGTAGAAAAGATTAAATCGGTATACCCCTCAATAGCCAAATTAAGCAATGATGAATTACGAGCTCGCACTGCAGCCCTACGTGCAGGACTTGCAGAATCGGTAAAGAGCAGTAAACTCGAAATAGAAAACCTCAAAGCAAAGGTAGAAGATACGGAGATTAACAAACGTGAGCATATATATTCCGAAATAGACAAGATAGAGAAAAAGATTCTCAACATCCAAGAGGAAGAGCTCAACAAGATATTACCTGAAGTATTCTCCATAGTAAAAGATACGGCGCGTCGCTTTGCAGAGAACGACACTCTGGAAGTAACAGCAACCGACTTTGACCGCGAACTTGCCGCCAAGCACGACTTTGTACGTATAGAAGGCGACAAAGCCATCTACAGCAACGAATGGGAAGCGGGTGGTAATATGCACAAATGGGATATGGTACACTACGACGTACAGCTCATTGGTGGTGTGGCACTGCACCAAGGCAAGATAGCGGAGATGGCTACCGGTGAAGGTAAAACCCTCGTTGCTACCCTACCGGTATTCCTTAACGCCCTCACAGGCAACGGCGTACACGTAGTTACCGTGAACGACTACCTCTCTAAGCGTGACTCGGAATGGATGGGCCCGATATATATGTTCCACGGCATCAGCGTCGACTGTATCGACAAGCACAAACCGAATAGCGACGAACGCCGTAAAGCTTATAACGCCGATATCACCTTTGGTACCAACAACGAATTCGGCTTCGACTACCTCCGCGACAATATGGCTTCATCGCCTATCGACCTCGTTCAACGCAAGCACCATTACGCTATCGTCGATGAGGTAGACTCCGTATTAATTGATGATGCCCGTACACCACTCATCATTTCCGGACCTGTAGCTAAAGGCGAAGACCAGATGTTTGAAGAGTACTGCCCTCGCGTAGAACGTCTTGTAAAACAACAGTCTGCAATGGCTACTCAATACCTTATTGAAGCCAAAAACAAGATACATAGCGAAGATAAAAAAGTGGCTGAAGAAGGAGCCCTTGCTCTGTTCCGCTCTTATAAAGCGATGCCGAAAAATAAAGCCCTCATCAAATTCCTTTCCGAACAAGGCATCAAACAAACCCTTATCAAAACGGAAGAATTCTATATGCAAGAGAACAACCGTAACATGCATATAGCCACCGACCCCCTACTCTTCGTTATCAACGAAAAACAAAATACTATCGACCTTACAGATAAAGGTATAGATATTATGACGGGATCAACCGAAGACCCTGAATTCTTCGTACTCCCTGATATCGGCTCCGAAATCGCAGAAATAGAAAAGAGCGATTTGTCGGAAGAAGAAAAACAAATTAAAAAAGATGAGGCATTTCAAAACTATGCCGTTAAATCGGAGCGTGTACACACTGTAAACCAGCTCCTTAAAGCATATACATTGTTCATAAAAGACGACCAATACGTAGTTATGGACAATAAAGTACTCATCGTAGACGAGCAAACGGGACGTATCATGGACGGACGCCGCTATAGCGACGGACTACACCAAGCCATAGAGGCAAAAGAGCACGTAAAAGTTGAGGCAGCCACACAGACTTACGCTACCATTACTTTACAAAACTACTTCCGTATGTACCACAAACTCGCCGGTATGACGGGTACTGCAGAGACGGAAGCAGGTGAATTCTGGGACATTTACAAACTCGACGTAGTGGTGATACCGACTAACAAACCGATAGCCCGTATAGATATGGAAGACCGTATCTACAAAACCAAACGCGAGAAGTACAACGCTGTAATAGAAGAGATTGTAAAACTCGTTTCCGAAGGTCGTCCTGTGCTTGTAGGTACTACATCGGTAGAGATTTCCGAGCTCCTCAGCCGTATGCTTACAATACGTAAGATTAAACACAACGTGTTGAATGCCAAGCTACACCAGAAGGAGGCTGACATTGTAGCAGAAGCAGGACGTAAAGGCACCGTAACCATAGCTACCAACATGGCAGGTCGTGGTACGGATATCAAGCTCACCGACGAAGTAAAAGCAGCGGGAGGTCTTGCCATCATAGGTACCGAGCGCCACGAAAGCCGCCGTGTCGACCGCCAATTACGCGGACGTTCAGGACGTCAAGGCGACCCGGGCTCTTCCGTATTCTACGTATCTCTCGAAGACGACTTAATGCGTCTCTTCGGATCTGAAAGAATATCCAAAGTAATGGACCGCCTCGGATTCCAAGAAGGTGAGATGATTGAGCACCAGATGATATCTAAATCTATCGAACGAGCTCAAAAGAAGGTAGAAGAGAACAACTTCGGTATTCGTAAACGCCTGCTCGAATACGACGATGTGATGAATATGCAACGTAAAGTGGTATATCTGCGCCGCCATCACGCCCTCCTCGGCGAACGCATCGGAGTAGAAACCGTAAATACCATTTACGATACACTTGCCAACACCGTAAATACTTACCATCCGGAGAACGATTACGAAGGCTTCCGTAACGAGATAATGAAGATTTTTGCAATAGAATCGCCACTCTCTGAAGCCGAATTCCGCCAAATGAGAACGGAAAAAGTGATAGACACCCTCTCCGACACCATGTTCGAAGTATTCAAACGCAAGATGGACCGCCTTGCCGAAATAGCAAACCCGGTAATCAAACGCGTATACGAAGAGCAAGGCAACCAATACGAAAAGATATTAATACCTATCACCGACGGACGTAGACAATACAACATACCGGTAGACCTGAAAGCTGCTTATGAGTCTGACTCCAAAGAGGTGATAAAAGCATTCGAAAAAGCATTGCTCCTACTCAATATCGACGAAGGCTGGAAAGAGAACCTCCGCGCCCTCGACGACCTTAAAACTGCAGTGCAGAATGCCACTTACGAACAGAAAGATCCGCTTGTAATCTACAAGCTCGAATCGTTCAACCTCTTCACAAGGATGACTACCGACTGCAACCGTAAGATAACGGAAATACTTATGCGTGCACAAATACCGGTACGCGAATCCGACCCTGTACGCCGCGCCGAAGAGGCTCGCCACAAAGACTATAGTAAATACAATACTCGAAAGCAAGACATGTCTGACATCCAACGCGCCGGCAATAAAGATACTCGCGAAAAACAAGTTACCCAGCCTATCCACGTTGAAAAAACCGTAGGACGTAACGACCCTTGCCCTTGCGGCTCCGGTAAGAAATACAAAAACTGTCACGGTAGAAATGCTTAATTACACGATAGAAATGCTTAATTAATTGAGAATACAATATTATTTTGCACGCCGAAGAGTATTTTACTTTTCGGCGTTGCTATAAATACTATTTATCATTATGAATACAATACAACAAGAGACCCTCGAACTCGCCGAATTCATCATTGCCACTGCAAAAAAATACGGAGCGGAACAAACCAACGTATATATCAGCAATTCGGAAACGGAAAAACTTGTCAGAACCGACGGACAATTAGAGAATATCTCTTTCAACAACCAACAAACCATTATCATCTCACTATATTGTAACGAGCGCAACAACACCATTACATGCTCTCACCTCAGCCACGACGCATTGGAGAGGTTTATCAAAAGCGGCATCAACAACATAAAATATTTAGCTAAAGACCCATACGAAAGGCAATTACCTATTGAGCTATGCTATAAGGGAGGGTATGTAAACTTAGGACTTTATGATGAGAATGTCGACAGAATTGATTTCGACAAGTTAGAAGAGGTTTGCATTAGCGGTCAACACACAGATAAAGACGTAATTACATCTACTTGCGGAGTGCAAAAGAGTAAGTCCGAGAAAACCTGCCTCTTCAGTAACGGCTTCTATGGTATGAACCGAAACACGATGCTGACGCTCTACACCACAGCCACCATCAACGACAGCGAAGGCACTAACAGACAGCATTATGAGTCACGCACATATATCAACGGCAGTGATTTAGGGCGCGAAGATATAGGCATACGAACATTGAATTATGCAAGGGCAAAAATCGGAGCAAAACGCATCGCATCCGGCAAATATACCACAGTGATTCACAACAATATAACACCCGACATACTCGAAAATCTGATTACGGCAACCTATGGTAGTCGCATTTACGACAAGCACTCTTTTTTATGCAATAATATAGGAGAGAAAATAACGTCGGATTTACTTACAATAAAGTGTATACCACAGACTTATGGCAGACTCGGTGCAGTAACGTATACATCGGACGGGCTACCGGCAAGAGATATGAACATAATTACGAGTGGCGTGCTGGAAAACTATTTTATCAACTACCGCTACTCACTGAAAATGAATATGCCTACTACCTTGGAAACACCGGTTTGCACAACGGTAACGCCCGGCATACGCAGTACGTCGGAAATAATTACATCTATAGATAAAGGAATTTTAATTACAGACTTCCTTGGAGGTAATTGCAACCCCGTAAGTGGAGATTTCTCTTACGGCATAGAGGGCTTTTTGATTGAAAACGGCATTCTGACACAACCAATTAACGAGATGCTTATTACGGGTAATATCCTCGACCTACTACAAAACATTATAGAAGTAGGCACCTTACCAAAAACAAAAGGCAAGAGTCCGTACCCTGCCCTCGTTATAAAAGAAGCCACTATAAATTGATGTCATTCTCAGCCACCTACACATCGAAGTGGCATTTCAATGTGTTGGCATACAATATATTACACGCTATTATAGACCCAAGTCAATAGACAAGGCACAATCTATTATATCGTCCATATCGTAATACTTATATTCTGCCAATCTACCCCCGAAGACAACGTTTTTCTCGGCAGCAGCCAGCTCGGCATACTTCTTATACAGAGCGTTATTATCTTCATTATTAATAGGATAATAAGGCTCCATACCGGGCTTCCACTCAGCAGGATACTCTTTAGTAATAACGGTATCGGCATTATGATATACCCCTTCACCGAAAGTGGAGAAATGTTTATGCTCTATAATACGGGTGTAAGGCACCTTGCCATCGGTATAATTAACCACAGCATTTCCCTGAAAATTAGGTACATTCAAAATCTCGGTATCGAACTTCAACGAGCGATATTGAAGATGCCCGAAGCGATAATCGAAATATTCGTCAATAGCACCGGAATAGATGATAGTGCGGGCAATATCTTTTAATTCCGAACGACATTTGATGAAGTCGGTATTCAGTTGCACATCGCAATCGACAAGTAATTTATCAAAAATAGGATTATATCCGTCTACCGGGATACCCTGGTAAATATCGTTGAAATAGTTGTTATCGAAAGTAAGCCTTACCGGCAAACGTTTAATAATAAAAGCCGGCAGTTCGGAGCAAGGGCGACCCCATTGTTTTTCGGTATAGCCCTTGATGAGCTTTTCGTAAATATCTTTACCGACAAGAGAAAGCGCCTGTTCCTCAAGGTTTTCCGGCTCTCTGCCGGATAAATTATTCAAAGCCTCGGCACGTTGCATATCCAATATTTTCAAAGCCTCATCCGGAGTATTCACGCCCCACATCTTAGCAAAAGTATTCATATTGAAAGGGAGATTGTAGAGCACCCCTTTATAGAAAGCGAGAGGGGAGTTTATAAATCTATTGAAAGCCGAGAGCGAATTGACAAAGTCCCACACCCTTTTATTATCGGTATGAAAGATATGAGGTCCGTACTGATGCACAATGATATTATTCATTTCAGAGCAATAGGCATTACCACCGATATGATTACGGCGGTCCACCACGAGCACTTTTTTACCTGCCTTGGCAGCACGATAAGCCACTACGGCACCAAAAAGTCCCGCCCCCACCACAAGAAAATCGTATTTATACTTGTCGAGCATAACTTCAGTATTTAAGATTTAGGATATGAAATTATTTGCCATAATAATGTTTTACAAAGGTACAAATTAGAATCTACATAGCAAAGAGCGCACATAGAATTCCTACTCTCCTACTCTCAACAAGCAACTGCAAAATTAGTGACAAAATTTGAAGAAGACCTCAACAGGAGATAAAAAATTAAGTTTTTCTCTTGGTCTTGCATTAATACGGTGTTGGACATTGATTATATTTTGAAGTTTAACTTGGTTAAAATCAGTACCTTTAGGGAAGTATTGTCTAATTAATTTATTAGCATTTTCGATAGCCCCTTTTTGCCAAGAACAACAAGGTTGCTGAAGAGGCGTTTCGACATTTGGTACGGTGTTTATCCACAAAGTCGCGGATTTGATAGAGGGGCACGCCCATCTTGATACCCTGTGTCTTGACCTCGTTGGAGCGGCTGACGACACAACTATCGTTGCCCGACAAGACGAGAACGGGCTTGTCCCACAGGTTAGGACGAAACACGCGCTCGCAACTGACGAAGAAATTATTGCAGTCGGCGAGTGCGTACATTAGAAACGGCGGTTCTTGTGAATGCAGTGGCTTACCACGCCCCACACGGAAAAGTTATTTTCCGCCGTAACACGGATGGGCTGAAAAGCGGAATCGTGCGGTATGAGCCAGCCGCCTTTGTTGTCCTCGTCTCAGCGGAACTGCTATTTATTTCACCCGATTTAGTCTTCCGAGGTGATGATTTCCCAGTGTCCGCCTTTGGCGGGTCCGACGCGGCGAATAATACCTTGGTCTTGCAGTTGTTTTATATGTTTATCTATTCCACGTGGATTCTTACCCAATTGCTCCGCAATCTCATTCAAAGTAATGGTAGGATTGCTTTCTATCATCTCAACAATATTTTTTCGCGTACTTTTCAGCGTACTTTTCAGCGTACTTTTCAGCGTACTTTTCTGACCACCATTACTCGTGGCTTCGGAATTAACAATGGAGAGTTTCAACTTCACCTGTAGCAGTTCGGATTGCTCAATCAATTCCGGTTTCATCCAGTGTTTCTCATTCCATGCACTTAAAATCAGCGGGAAGCCGGAACCGATATTCTCTCCGTAACCAATCATACGCAGCATATTCTGCATGCGTTGATTGCGCGCCTTGCTCTCGCCGCCGGCGTAAATCTGTTCGACAGGTAGTTTCAGCATACCGGGATTGGTAAAGACAAAGGCATCGTCTAACTTCTCCACTTTCAGTATGCCATTCGCCACAAAGTCGGCGTGAATAATAGCATTTGTCAGGGCTTCCCGCACTGCCTTGTGTTGCGCAGTATCATCTTTTCGTTGCATACCGTCCATAGCAAACGGACGCGGTAAATCGCGTGTCAGACGCGGCAGGACGGTACGCATGAAGTTGAAAAGATTGTTTTCCCATGTGCCATCGTATGTCAGGCGGTCGCTGTACCGTTGGTCTCCAATGAGGTCTGTCCTGTCTATATAATCCATGCGCAGATTGTCGAATCGGTCTCTGACCGGCAGCCCCTTGCCGAACATGAGCAGTCCTGCCATTGTCAGCCACTCTTTGCCAATAACACGGTCAGTGGCAAGACCTCCCAACTGACGCAAGAAGTCCTCATGACTGAGATTGTTCCAAACATGGTCGGGATTATCAATCTTAAACAACATACGGTAACGGTCTAACGTTGGGATGTCTATATCGTCCATCGTGTAGTACTCAAGCAGCATACGGTCGTTGCCATCGGGATTGGCATCACGCATCATCATTCGGACTTCTGTATCGGAGCAATGGTAGTCGCCCTCGTGGTTGCGACGGAACGTGGCTTTGAGGGGATTGTTATTCAAGAAGACAGGGCGGTTCATATAATCCGCCCGCGGGATATGAATAGCGATGACCTCCACTCCGTCAACCGATACCGTTTGCACATCATCATCCTTGAGCAGATTAACATTGACCTTGTTCGGGTCGTTTGCCAAGTTCCAGAAATCGGAAATGAATTTATTGGAATTAGCCACACCTTGAATTGTAAACCGCTTGTTTACATCCGTTTCTTTGCAATGTTCCTCAATACCTAACAAAATGACACCACCATTCGTATTGGCGAAAGCAGAGTAAGTCTCCCAAAGACTATTCGGTAGTTTGGTGGTGCATAGTTTACATTCGAGCATAAGACGCTCGCCGTTTTCCAAGAGTTGATGTATTTCTGTTGCCGTCAGCATAAAATAAAATTAAAAACACTACAAAGATACAAAAATTCAAGCAGATGTGCAATTTTATGTACTCAAAAAGTAGTTAAGTACAATTTCCTACATCACAACACTCTGTTAATATCATAAGAAAATCAAAAAACATTCTGCTACCGAAGCACTAAACAAATAAAGTCCGAAATCAGTGAATAATTTCGGACTTTATAATATGCAGTAAGTTTTATACATCAATTCTTAATACATATATATAGTATTATTCGGCATATGGGCGGATTTCGAGCATTTCGGCATATTCATTCCATTCGGGGTCTTTCTCCACATAGATGGTAATAGGTAGCAGCGGGAAGTTTTTCAAAGCGTCATTAAGTCGCTCACCAAACACCTTAGCCGTACGGGCATAAAACACCATAGTACGCTCATTATTACCGGTATAGACTCCTGTAAGAATTGCCAACTTATCCTTCTCCACCACAGTTCGTAATGCCTCTTGGGCTTTATTCATCAAATCAGCCTCTTTCTCTGTAGGCATACCATTGGCAGAAGCCTCATATTTCCAATAAATCTCCACCCTCTCTTTCAGTTTACCACAATTACGAAACTCTTCGATATCATCTCTACCTGTGATGAATACGGGTTGCTCGGCATCATTCAGTGCCATTCCACTGAACCACTTATCTGTGAGTACCATAGCTCAAAGAATTAAATTTCCCACGCAAGGGCACTTGCACCAAGAATTGCAGCATCACTCTCTTTAAGACTGGAGAAGAGAACTTTAACTTTTCCCCTCCAAAGAGGAAGCAAATTATTCTCCATGCTGGCAACGAGAGGTTTGTAAAGCAAATCGCCCGCTTTTGTTAGTCCGCCAAAAAGGATAATAGCCTCCGGAGCACTGAAAGCTACAAAATCGGCGAATTTCTCACCAAGAATTTTTCCTGTAAAATTAAAAATATCAATAGCGAGTTCGTCACCCTCAACGGCTGCTTCATATACATCTTTCGATGTAATAGAATCGGCAGGAATATTACGCAAAGAGGTTTTACGGTCGGTAAGTTCTATCAATTCACGCGCGGTACGAGCAACACCGATAGCAGAAGCATACGCCTCGAGGCAACCGGAGCGGCCGCAAGCACACATTCTGCCATTATTACGCACGGCACAAGTGTGACCGAGTTCGCCGGCAAAGCCATCATGGCCATATACCACATCGCCATTGATAACGATACCGGAACCGACGCCGGTACCAAGTGTTATCATAATAAAATTCTTCATACCGCGGGCAACGCCATAAGTCATCTCGCCCACTGCAGCAGCATTAGCATCGTTAGTAAGGGCAACAGGGAGTCCGGTAGCCTCTTTAAGCATCTTAGAAAATTCCACGGTACGACCCTTTACCCAAGTAAGGTTCACTGCCGCCTCTATATTTCCTGTATAATAATTGGCATTAGGAGCGCCTACTCCGATACCTCTCACTTGAGACAGCGGATAATCCGTGCCGAGAAGGTTGAGAACTGCAGAACTGAGGTCTGCGATAAATTCTTCGGGAGTGGACTGAGTATTGCTGCGTACTACAGCTTGTTTCAACACATTACCACGAGCGTCTACAACACCGAATTTTGCGGTTTGTGCGCCTATATCAATTCCAACAACATATGGTTTTTCCATAATTTTTATATTTAAAAAAAGTTATATCTAAATCAATTATCATTCTACCGGAATGTTTTTATTTACGTTTTTACTACCGAAAATGGCGTACCAAAGCATATACAATATACCGACAACGACTACATAATAGCTTGGCAAGAAGCCTACTTTATCGGCGATAAAGCCTTGGAATAGAGGTAGAAGACCGCCACCGCACACCATCATCATAAAGATACCGGAAGCACGAGCAGTGTATTTTCCAAGACCTTCTACTGCAAGGTTAAAAATGCTACCCCACATTACGGATGTGCATAAGCCACACAATACAAAGAAGATAACGCTCATCGGCACCATCTCGAGACCGAAAGAGATGTCGGACTTAAATACCGGCATATTCACCATTATTTGAGGCACATACATAGCAGCGAACACTAATATCGTGGCACAGACAGTAGTAAATATCAACATCGTTTTACTTGAGAATTTAGAAGCGAGAGCAGCACCGATAAATCTACCAACCAGCATCAAGAACCAGTAAGTACCCACTACTGTACCGGCAATAGCGGCATCGATAGCGAAGCCACCGGTTTCTACTTTAGAAGTAAGGTAAAGATTCATAATATTAGGAATTCCCACTTCCACGCCTACATAAATAAATATAGCTAAAATGCCGAGGTTGAAATGGCGGAAAGAGTAAGGAGAATGAGGCTCTTTTTTGTTTTCAACGCTATTCATATGTGGTTCCGGAATATTCATAAAGAATAAAACGAGGAAAGCGAGTAAGAATATACCCATAGCGAGCATCAGAGCCGGGGTGGCATCGGAGATACGGGCACGAGAGGCATCACCTATCATTGCTCCTACAAGCACCGGCACTATAGTAGCACCGATAGAGTTACAGCAACCGCCTATTTGAAGCAACTGATTTCCGCGAGAGCCACCACCTCCGAGGGTGTTAAGCATTGGGTTTACTACGGTATTCAACATGCACATTGAGAACCCTGAGATGAAGGCACCACAAAGATAGATGGCAAAATTAGAGAATACACCGGACAAATAACTTATGCCTACACCTATAAAACCAACAACTATAGCAGTGAGAGCCGTCTTCTTATACCCAATTTTTTGCAACATCAAACCCGCAGGTACTCCCATACAAAGGTATGCTATGAAATTGGCAAAATTACCGAGTTGAGAGAGAAAATTAGACATCTCAAACTGATTTTTTACGATTACAGCCATCGGATTTTGTAATCCGGTAACAAAAGAAATCATAAAAAACAGGGCGAACATCATCAATATCGGGATGATGTAACTTTTTTGTTGCTTTGTCATAATATTATATCATTAAGTATTTTACAAATTATTCTTCAAGAATATGTTGAAACGAGTATAAAGGTGCAGACGGGTATCTGCGCCGAGAATACTATGATTCTTATTAGGATAAATCTGCATTTCGAATTGTTTACCCGCCTTCACGAGTTGCTCTACATAGAGCATTGTATGTTGTATATGTACGTTATCATCGGCAGTACCGTGGCAGATGAGCAATTTTCCTTGCAGTTTATTTGCCTTGTCGATAAGGTTGCTTGCGCCATAGCCAAGGTCGTTGATTTGCGGAGTAGCCATAAAACGCTCGGTATAAGCGGTATTATAGAGGCGCCAATCGGTAACGGGAGCCACAGAAATACCGGCTTTAAACACTCCGTTGCCGTAAGTGAGGCAGTTGAGAGCCATAAAGCCACCATAGCTCCAGCCCCAAATAGCAATTCGGTCTTTGTCGATAAACTCTTGTCTACCAAAATATTTTGCAGCCTCTATCTGGTCGGTAGTCTCCTTCTGTCCGAGGTTCCAATAAGTGCAGGTGCGGAAGTCATGTCCTTTAGCACCGGTACCTCTACTATCGACACAAGCTACAACATAGCCCTCCATAGCGAGGTAGAGCTCCCAATCAGGGCGGAATCTATTCAAAGCCTCTTGACTATCAGGTCCGGAATATTGTACCATAACAAGGGGATATTTCTTCGAAGAATCGAAATTCGTTGGTTTCACTATCCAACCATGGAGATGTACACCCTCGGAAGTGTTGAAATCGATAAACTCTTTTTTCGGGAAATTATAGCTGTCGAAAAGGGCTTGAATCTCTTTATTCTCGATAATTGTACGAAGCACTTTACCTTTTATATCGCAAAGAACTGTACTATTGGCTGTAGTAGTATTATGGAATTGACTGATAATAAACTTATTACCTTTTGTAACCACAGCGGAATGCGTACCCGGGCGAGGGTCGAGATTAGTAATTAAACCTTTCTTATCTACGGTATATACATGACGCTCTGATGGATGCTCTTTAGCAGCTTGGAAATAGGCTATACCCTTCTTTTCGTCGTAAGAGTAGAAATCGGTAACATCCCATTCGCCTTTAGTAATCTGGCGTTTGAGCATACCGTTTGCAGCATAATGGTAAATATGGCGGTAACCATCTTTCTCACTAAGCGTAATAAAACTATTATCAGAGAGGAATGTGATATTGACATAATTGCGATAATCTACATACACTTTATCGCTCTCGCGCAACAATGTAGAGCAGACGCCGGAGCGAGGATTAACGTTGAGCACTTCGAGCTCGGTTTGCACTCTATTCAAACGGACAACGATAAGGGAGTCGTTGCCATTGCTCCATTTAAGTATCGGGAAGTATATGTCGTTGCCTTCGCCACACTCCATTTGAGTCGTCTTTCTATTTTGGATATCGTAGACATGAACCGAAACAGTAGAATTGGTCTCTCCGGCTTTAGGATATTTATAAGTATATTGAAAGTCGTAAGGGTGGGCATATTGGTCGAAAGAGAACATTTTTATACTGCTCTCATCGAATCTGATCCAAGCAAGACGTCGGCTATCGGGGCTCCACTCGAAATATCTGTTTGCACTGAACTCCTCTTCATACACCCAATCAGGAGTGCCGTTGATAATCTTGTTTTTTTCGCCATCTTCCGTAATAGCGGAAACGGTATTATAATCGAGTTTTTTCAGATAGAGATTGTTATTATAAGCAAAAGCCACCATTCTGCCGTTTGGTGAGAAAGCCGCCATTTGTTGCGGTTGATGCTCGGTGCTCAGAGGCTCAATGATATTTCTATCTACTTGATACACATAGTAATTGGTGGTAAAAGAGCGACGGTAAATAGGCGTCATCTCGGTATGGATAAGGATGCGACGTTCTGAAGCATCGAATTCATAACCGGCAATTCTCTTCAAAGAGCAATTTTTTGCCTTTTCTACATCAAAAACGGTATCTACAACGGCTCCGGTCTTAAAGCTGTAAGCGATAATTCTCTTGTTATCATCCGATAACATTGTATATCTTACGCCATCATTCATACAATATATATCGCCCATCATCTTGGCGCGATATTTACCTGAAGTAAACTCCTTAAGATATTTTTCAGATTGTGGATTTTGTTGTAAACTATTGTTTGCCAATGCCGAAGCAACGGTGCATATCGACAAGCAGAGCAATAAAAATTTGTTTAATCTGTTCATTGTTATATTATTGTTAGTTATTATCAAATAAAACTTCGCCACTACAACAAGCGTTTCGCCACTCAATCGGCGATAATCAATATTTGAGTGACATCCTTTTTCTTACCATCTGCCGAAATAACGTGGGCGAAATAGACACCCGGGGCTACTCTTTTACCGGCTTTATTACATCCATTCCAAGTAGCTACCGCGCCATTTGATATGGTATCGAAGACGACGTTACCGTTGACGTCCGAAATTCTGACAACAGAGCCATCGGTCAGTCCCCCGATAGAGATAAGCCCGGTAAATCCCGGACGCACAGGGTTTGGGTAAGCGCGTATGTTACTAAACGACTTGTCGGTATCGGGTACTGCATCCGACTGATAAGAGACGATGCCGAGGTCGGTACCGAAAAATACTTCACCGCTATTACCATCTATGACGAGAGCAATGACGTTATCGGAAACGAGCGGAGAATTTGCAGTAGTAAAATTATGTATAGTCTGTTTACCATCTTCCGAAACGAGGAAAACGCCGGATGCGGCAGTAGCTATCCATTTACGATTGGCTGCGTCTACTGCAATAGCATTAATCTGCTCGGTATTAAGCAGATAATCAGCAAGATTGGTACCATCATCTCTACCAATCTTTATACGTCGGCAGCGATAGTCGGAGTTGTAAATCTCGCTAAGTTGTTCGAGAACGAAGATGCCGGAAGTGGTACCCACCCATATTACACCGTTATTATCTTGAACAATACTGCGCACCTTGTACGAATTAAAATGTAAAGGCTTACTATCTTGGTCGTAAAGCAGTGTAATAGCACGATATCTATCATCACTCATATCGTTAAGAGTACCTCCATCGTCAAAGACGAAAAGCATGGATTTATCACTCGAACGCTGATATCTTTCACACAATACAAATTTTTGATTCGGATTATAACTGTTGATAAGAATATCTTTCACTGTAGAAGCCTCTGCCAAACCAGGATACGACATACAATGAATATCGCCTTCCGTATCAAGATATTTAACAGGGCAATCTCCGGAGTTAAAAAACCACAGATTCTTTTGGGCATCGAAAGCGAGGGCATCGATACGCATATAATAGTCGCGTTGAGAAGGGTCGCCGGGAAAGAGGGTTTCTATTTTACTATTAGCATAAGTATATAGTTTATAGAGAGTATCGCTACGGAATTCATATAACCCGTAACCATACGAAGCCACCCAAAAATGCGTTGCATCTTCAGGGTCGGCGATAATATCCACAAGGTCTTGACACAGGCTTGTAGGAGAGGCAAACCTAAGAGCGTGATTAAGAATATTATGCCAGTCGCCTCTCTCGTGGTAAGAGATAAGGCCGTTTCTGTTGTATTGCACTGCAAATCTACCGCCCGGCACGGAAAATACTCTACCATCGGCATACCTCATCCGCCATGCGTTATGCGAAGCGGGACCGTTTAGGTATATCTCCTCTTGCGTGTCATCATCAGTATAAATTACCACCATCTTATTCTCGGTAACGTACCACAGCATATTATTCGCAGCATCGAAAACGGCATCGAAAAGATACGGAGCAATAGGCGTATAAGTTACTTTACCATAAGCAGATATAGAATTGTAAATATTTTCTATAAAAAGTAGACCGCCGTTAGAATAAACGCGTTTTACATCAGACGCCATCACGGACCATCCGCCGTTTTCATACAAATAAAGGGTATTATCTTCTTTAATAAGGTATATATTACCCTGGATAGACGTCATGCCGATATTCTTTTTCTCGGAATCGGGGTCGGAGAACGACTGCCAGTTGTTGTAATTAAGCAAGTTAACGCCGGTACGAGGGGCGTATTTGATGGCAGTGGATGTAAGAGCGTATATAACGCCGTCTTCTTCACGCACATTGAATACGGGTGCCATTTCTCCCTCATCACCAAGCATATAAGTACCCACCACCTCTTGCTTGCCCATATCAATCTCCACTACGCCGAAATCGCAAGCCAGATAGGCAATACTACCGAAAAAGGTGACGTTATTAATACTCTTACTGCTACTCATATTCTTCTTTGCAATATCACCGATATTGATGACGATACCATTATCAAAAAGCACGTCGATATTGGAATTTGAATAGGCAATAAAGAGGGCACCGAAATCTGAGGCGTACTCTATAAGGCGCACGTCAGAATCGTTAAGTCCGGTAAGAGAGCCGTATTGGCGCATCTCGAACGACTCTTTATCGACGGAGAAAAGGCTACCCGCCGACACGCCATAAACCACCTCTTTTGCCATAGCTATATCGGCTACGGCAGCGTAAGAAGTGTGGATTCGCCAAGTGCCCATCGCTGTGTATTGAGAGCAAACACACAAGGTCGATAGCAAGAGTAGATGTATGAATAATAAGCGTTTACGCATAAATAGCAGTTACATTATTGACTACTGACGAAATTTTTCAGAAGGTTTTTCCTGAAAGGATTCCCAGAAGGTTTTTTCAGAAAGATTTCCCTAAAAAATTTTCCTGAAAGATTTCCTGAAAGATTTCCTGAAAGGTTTCCTGAAAGGTTTTTTTCAGAAAGATTTTTTCAGCATAGAAAAGGATAAATAAGCAGTTATAATTATGCCCCGTCATAGGGATAAAAATACTCGCTATTTATTATCCATATTATTAATAAATTGAATAAATTTACCCGTAGCACGAGCGCGATGCGAGATAGAATTTTTTACTTCTGCAGGGAGTTGAGCAAAAGTAGCATCATATCCATCGGGCACGAAAACGGGGTCGTAACCGAAGCCGTTAGTACCGCGGCATTCGTCTATTATTTTACCTTCTATCTCGCCTCTAAAACGGTAGACTTCATTATTTACTACTGCGGTAATGACGGTTACGAACTTAGCTTTGCGATTCTCAACACCGCGGAGGTTATCAAGCAGCTTCGCCACATTGCGTTTATCATCAGAAGGCTCACCGGCATATCTTGCGGAATAGACGCCGGGCATACCGCCAAGAGCATCAACCATCAAGCCGGAATCATCGGCGATACACATAGTATTTTCCGGAACACGACACCTTACATAGTCTGCCTTGATAAAAGAATTCTCTTCAAAAGTAGAACCATTTTCCGGAATCTCGTCAAAAAGATTGATATCGGTAAGCGTTTTAACGATATATTTACCCTCCAAAATACTACGTATTTCGCTGGCTTTATGCGCATTATGAGTAGCAAAAACAATAGTCTTCTCCATTTTAACAATCGATTTTACAAAGCATCACAAAGTTACAATTTTATTTTCATTCTTTATTCAACAGAGTACCAAAAAAGGGCGGGAACTGCTTGATCATCTTATCGCAAAACAATTATTTTAACGGTATTATTCATCATACTCGAAGTACTAACAATAATCTATGCTCTTAATAAACATTTCGCAATCGTCATTCTTTTCAAATAGAACCTAATTCATCAACCTTTCAATAAATATTATAATAAAAAAGTGTTAGTTTCTAATCTATTCAGCAGCCATCCAATTGATTGGCTCTTCATCCTTAAAATCGAACATTTTTGTGCGCTTTATAACCCACTCACTCGGAATCTCTCTAATCCAAGCGATGCCACTATCCTTATATGTATCGTAAGTCTTTGCCATACTCTTTATTCCTTATTATTTATTGTGTTATATAAAGCACACCCCTTGACGGTTAACAGATACCTCTGTTTGGGAGAACGAGGTGAGTCGGGATAGAGCATGCGAACGAAACCTTCGGTCATTGCCGGTGAAAGATATACATTGATAAAACTTTCCCTGTTTTTCAGTCCCAATGCATCCATCATTTCCTTGACCTTTATTTCAGAGTTGCCTATAATCCGAACAAGGGCAATGATATTCTGATTACTTGTCACCAACTTGTCGGGTACTTGTCGGGTACTTGTCGGGTTCGTTTGGGCTGAAGTCTTGAGGTTAGGCTGATTTTTCCATTCTTCCGGAGGAGAAATATGCAGGAATCTGTTGCGCAAATCCCAGCCATCGCCTAAAAGTAAATTACGGAAGAAACGCTCAAGGTAGATAGGAGTGTATTCTATTCCCTTCTGAACATTCTTGTAGTTTGCACGTACCAAGGCATTGCGGAAATACCAGGAATGACGGGCAAACATATCGTTGTTCACATGAAAGCCGATGGAGCGCAGATACTGTATAAGGAAAACCGCTGTAGTTCGGGTATTGCCCTCGCAAAAAGCATGTATCTGCCATAGTCCCGATGTGAACTTGGCCAGATGAACGATGATATTATCGCTGGAAAGACCTTTGTAGCTAAAGTTTTTCTCTTGCTCTATGTCATAATCAAGCGCACGGCGCAAATCCTCCCAGTTCAGATAACTCACAGAATCACCATCAAGTACCCACTCCTTTTTCGAGATGTCATAGTCTCTAATCTTGCCGGCATGCTTGAACACTCCTTCGAATACGCGTCGGTGTGTAGAGACATATCCATTGGTGTTGAAAGAGAATGTGCGTGATGAAAGTATTTTGGCGATGTTGGCAGACACCCGGTCAGCCTCTTCCTTGTCCCTGTCTTCTGCATCATGGCTGACCTTTGAAAGATAGTAGCTACGCACTTGCCGGGTCACATCATCAATGGTGACAATGCCTTCGATGTTTTCCTGAGCCTTTTGGAGCAGGAAGTCGGAAGGTGTCAACCCGTCCACCTGCTGCAAACCGATGGCTGTGCGCCATATATCTGCCTTCTCTCGTTTTTGAGGCTCACCTTGACGCAGATATTGGTCAAATGTTGAAAATATGTTGTTGTCTTCGCTCATAGTCTCAATACATATCGGTTGTTATGTTTCCCTTGCTTATCCCAATATCTTAGCCATCAATTCGCTTTCCTGCTGCTCCAGCTCCTTGAGGTGGGCAAAGATGTCTTCGCTACGGCGTGAGGCTTATACACACCTACCAGCTTATCTGCTATTGCCCAGATAAGGTTTGCTTTCTCTTGGATGTTGACCGTGGTCTGTTGCTGTATATCGTTACTCATAATGATATATTACTATATGTGTTGTATATTTATATAACTTTCAATGACAATTATTACTCTCAATAATCAACTGAAATTAACTCGTATTATAATTATTAATTTACACCCTACTGATTATCCTTTATATTCTATCTTTTTAATAAGTAAATAGCATACTTTGCAATTGCAAATTTAAGCATTTTTCTGCTAAATTCGCAATATATTGAGAAGAAAATTATCGAGGAAAAGAAAACAAGAACTCAATTATATTTTTTCATATATTACAATTTTAAATAAAATAATTTATAAAAAAAGAAAGGATAAGCGCGCTGACAACCTCGCAGTAAAGTAACATTATGCTGTATATCGATTTATTTTTGTACCTTTGCAGTTCGAAAAATTATAAATACACTGATAATGAAGAAAAAGGTTTTCCTTACAGGTGCAACCGGTCATATGGGTTGGGCTACGATGAATGAATTCTTAAAATATCGCGACCTGTTTGACGTAACGATACTTGCACGCAAATCGGAAAAAAACCGGAAGTTACTTGCTTCGTACAGCGACAAAGTAAACATTGTATGGGGCGATTTAACCGTATATGAGGATGTATTAAAAGGAGTTACCGGCTCGGATTACGTGCTTCACGTAGGTGGCCTCGTGTCTCCGCAAACCGATTATTACCCGAACCGCACTCGCCGAGTAAACCGCCTTGCTGCCGAAAACGTGGCAAATGCAGTGATGGCTCAGCCTAATAACGAGGATATAAAAGTATGCTATATAGGGTCTGTAGCTCAGACTTCCGACCGTAACGAACCTATACATTGGGGCAGAACGGGCGACCCTATTTGCATCTCTGTTTACGACCATTATGCCATTTCTAAAACGGTAGCCGAGCGCACTATTGTAGAGAGTGGCATTAAACATTGGGTATCTCTACGCCAATCCGGCATCCTTTATCCCGAAATACTCAAGAATATCGACCCTATAATGTTTCACGTGCCACTGCGTGGCGTACTCGAATGGGCAACGGTGGAAGATTCCGCCCGCGCAATGGTAAACCTCTGCAAACTCGACCTCCCCGAGGATTTCTGGTGCAAATTCTACAATATCGGGTCAGGACCGGAATATCGGTTGACAAACTACGAATTCGAGTGTAAATTACTGAAATCTATAAATTGCCCCGCTCCGGAAAAAATCTTCGATACCAAATGGTTCGTACTTCGAAATTTTCACGGTCAATGGTATACCGACTCGCAAGTACTGGAAGACTACTTGCATTTCAGAGCAAATATCCCCGTAGATGAATATTTCAAGCAGATGAGCGAGAAATTACCTAAATACTACAAACTCGCCAAGATAGCTCCGGCACCTATTATTAAAATGGTAATGAAGTATATAGCCAATATGGATATATGGGGTACACAAAATTGGATAAAGAACAATAACAAAAACCGCATCAATGCTTATTACGGCTCTATGGAGGCATACAATAATATAAAGCCTTGGAAAGAAGCCGATTTAAGTCGCCCGTCCGACAATGCCATCATTCTGAATCATGGATATGACGAAAGCAAACCTCGAGAGGAATGGACGATAGAAGATATGCGCATGGCTGCTGAATTCCGCGGAGGAAAATGTATAAGCGAAACGATGGTAAAAGGAGATTGGCGCACACCTCTTGAATGGGAATGCCAATTCGGTCACCGCTTTAAAGCCTCTCCGGTGCTCGTGCTTTTAGGCGGCCATTGGTGCCCGGAATGCTTGCCTTCGCCATGGAATTACGACGAAATTGCAAAAGGAAACCCGTTCTTTGCTCAAGTATGGACACCGCTTCACTCTGCCGACGAACATAATTATTACGACGAAAGCATCTTCGATGGCTGGGAAAAATAAAAAAAACTATTACCTACCTAACAAATTATTTCTTTGCAGACGACTGCAGAAGTGTTACAACACAACATTTCAATGAAAAAACAACTATTATTATTTTTTTTAATTATCACAACTATCCATATTTATGCCCAAGAAAGAATAGTACCTCTTAAATTCGGCGATATGGAACAATGGACAGTACGCTACATAAAAGAGAGCAAACTCTTGGGAGGCAAAACCAAACAGCTGTATGTATTGGCTCCGACCGACACCATGCACGGTAATTTTGCGTACGACTACTCAAATACTATTTGGGGCATAAGTAATGCATATGCCAATGTGGCAGGAATAGCAAAAGCGGCTTGCACCACACAACCCGAGAAACGTGACAACGGCACTTGCGCCCGTCTCGACACCCGCATAGAGACCGTCAGAGTACTCGGTATGGTAGACATACAAGTATGTATTGCCGGCACTCTGTTTTTAGGGCAAGTAATCGAACCCGTAAAAAGTGCCAACGACCCATACGGCAATATCGATATGGGCATCCCGTTTACCGACAAGCCGAAAGCCTTGATGCTCGACATCAAAGCCAAAGTCAACCCCAAACGCAAAGTAACCAAGGCATTGGGATTTGGCGTTTCGGAAATTGAGGGGCACGACGAGCCGGAAGTGTATATCTTCCTTCAAAAACGATGGGAAGAAAACGGCAAAATCTACGCCAAAAGAGTTGGCACTGCACGCCATAGATTTGCAGAAAGCATCCCTGAATGGAGAAATAATTATAGGGTAAACATCAACTACGGTGACATCAGTAATGAGCCATACTTCAAAAAATATATGGGGCTCTTCCCTGATGGTGGTGTGTTTAAAGCCAAGAATTCAAAAGGTAAGATGACCAATATCACGGAAGTAGGCTGGGCTGATGCCGACGAAACCCCTACTCACGTAATAGTGATGATAACGGCAGGATGCTACCCGGCATTCTATGGTTGCCCCGGAAACGCCTTCTGGGTAGACAACATACGATGGATATACTAAACAGTTATACCTTATAAATAATAAAGTCCGTAAGTAATAAACCTACGGACTTTATTATTTGTTAATATAAGGAAAAATATCTATTATAATTTCTCCAACAAAGCTTTACTTGCTTTAAACTTAACGGCTTTACGAGCAGGTATAGTAATCTTTTGACGATTAGAAGGGTTGATACCTTGACGCTCCGGTTTGTTTTGTACTGCAAGAGTACCGAAACCTAAAATTACTGTAGACTCCTCTTTTACAAGATTTTCAGTGAGAATGTCAAACAAGTTATTAACAACTTCTTGAGCCTCTTTTTTTGCGATGCCACTGCGCTCAGCTACAGCAGCGATTAATTCGGTCTTTGTCATAGTTATGATATTAAAATAGTTAAATAAAAAATTACAAGAAATGAAGGTCTTTTCTCTCCGCAAAGGTATAGCAATATTTTTAATTAGACAAGAATTTATTGCAAAATTTTTTATTTTAAATAATTTTTTATTTTCAAGCCCCGACGATTACCCGCCTTCGCTTTATTATATCAAAAATAAAATGTACCTTTGCAGAACAGAAGCAGACCCTAATAAAATTCACAACTACAATATTATCAGGGCTTTACGTAAAACCAATTAATAACTGACAAATAAAATCGAAAAGGAAAGATATGAAATTTAAAATACCGCCTATTACATTAAATCTGATTATAATCAATGTATTATGTTGGCTAATACAGATAATAATACCTTCAAAATTCGACATTAACATCACAGATATGTTCGGATTACACTACTGGATTAGCGAAAAATTTCATTGGTATCAGCTAATAACGAACATGTTTTTGCACGATACTCATGGTATGTCACACCTATTTTTCAACATGTTCGGTCTGTTTATGTTCGGCACGGCGGTAGAGGAAGCATGGGGTGGCAAAAAATTCTTATTCTTCTACCTTTTTACCGGCATCGGAGCGTCTATAACGCAAGAATTAAGTTGGCTCATAGACTCACACGCATTGATGTCTGCCTTTGACACTGCAATAGCAGAGGGCAATGGTGCTGCTCTTGTTCCGTTCGAACACATGTTTATCGGCAACGGTAGCATAACACACATCACCCTCTCTAATATATTGGAGTTGAGGAGTGGAATGCTCAATTCTATGCTTGCCATAGGAGCCTCCGGCGCATTATTCGGCGTGTTGCTCGCTTTTGCATGGCTCTTCCCCGAAGCCAAAATGGGTATTATCTTTGTACCGATAATGATACCTGCCCGCATCTTTGTTGCTATTTACACCGTGATAGAACTAGTATGCGGTGTGGCAAACTTCTCGTTCGACTCCATTGCCCATTACGCTCACCTGGGCGGAATGCTCTTCGGACTCATCTTAATTTTAATCTGGAAAAAATTCGGCAACCTCTATTCTCGTTGGTAATATTATGGATTTGATAGACAAACTAAAAGCAGGATACAAACAAGGTAGTGTATTCACAAAATTGATATACATCAATATAGGTATATTCTTGGTGTGGAAATTAGCTCTTGCCATATTAAGTAAATTCGTAGTTATGGATTGGTCTGTTTGGCTCGAATTGCCGTCGGACTTCCAACTATTTATTAGAAGACCGTGGACGCTGATTACCTATATGTTTCTCCATCAGGACTTCAGGCACATTTTCGGAAATATGATTATGCTCTACTTCTTCGGCAAATTCATATTAGAATTTATCAACGAAAAGCAAGCTTTGAGCGTATATTTCTTCGGCGGAATAGGTGGTGCCGTACTCTACCTACTTGCATATAATCTGATACAATTCAGCTACTTCCAATACAACTGCTACCTTCTCGGAGCATCTGCAGCGTGCTACTCTTTGCTGACGGCTGCGGTGGCAATTAAGCCAAACTACAGCCTACGACTGATGTTCATCGGAGAGGTAAAGATGAAATGGATAGCCTTTATATTTATAGGTATAGTATGTTTCAACCTCCTCACCGGTGATAATATGGGAGGCGACATTGCACACCTTGGCGGCTTCCTTTTCGGCTACATTTATGGTGCGGCATATGCAAAAGGCAACGATTTTCTAAAACCGTTCGTAGTGTTTGTCGAAAAAATAATTGCCTTATTCAGCGGTAAAAAAGCCACTTCCGGCACAAAAAATTCTGCCCGCCGCCCTCAATACCATTTCCAAAAAGGATCACCAATTAAGACGGATGCCGAATACAACGTAGAAGCAAAACAACGTCAACAAAAAATCGACTTGATACTCGACAAAATAAAAAAATACGGTTACGACAGTCTTTCTCAAGAAGAAAAAGAGACACTTTTTAAATCCTAAATCGACCTCTTTTGAAATCAGATATTGAAAAAGAAAAGTCTTACCTTTTTATTTTTAAGTTATTGACAATAAAATGAATAAACGAAAAACAAAACAGAAATCTAAATCTGCATTCTCAATAATATCGGCAAACATCTTGTTTGTAGTTACTCTGGTATTATTACTGCTGACGATACTTGCTCCATTTACGCCCCCGGATATTATAGCAATACCGGCATTTTTGGGTATAATGATATTACCGATACTGATACTTACCATAGTAGTCATCGTAATTCTGGCACTATTAAAGCATTATCGCTATTTTTTTATTTTACTCTTTTTCCTGCTCATCTCCTTCCCACTATGGAGAAAAAGCTTCGTTGTCAACTTCACTACGGGCAATGTCGACACCGAGTGCGAAAGTCATATTAAAGTAATGACGTACAATGTAGAGATGTTCTCCACTTTCGATGAGTACGGAAAAAGGTTTGAGGAAATAAAGAATTTCATTTTTGAAGAAAACCCCGACATCGTTTTCATACAAGAATTCGGCTATTTCAAAAGGCATTCCGACAGTAAATACAACAGTCGTGATATTCAAAACCACTTCTCACAACTCTACCCTTACCAGCATGTGTGGTATAAAAACCAAACCAAACGTCAAGAGCATGGAGTACTCGTACTTAGTAAATATCCGCTTAGCAATAAGAACAAGCTGGAATATGACTCAAAAAACAACGTAAGTACTTACTGCGATGTAACCATCGGATGCAAAACCATAAGGCTCATAAACAACCATTTAGAGAGTTATAAATTATCTAACGACCAGGTCAACCTACATATAAAAGATAAAGAAGCCCTCTATTTCAGGATGAAAGACTCAATGGCAAGCCGGGCAAAACAAGCCGAAAGCATACATCAAATGATAAAAAGCTGCAATACACCCGTTATTGTTGCCGGCGATTTCAACGATGTACCTATGTCGTATTCTTACAATATTATTTCTCGCGGACTGAACGATGCATACGTAAAAGGGGCTAAATTCGGATATTACTACACGTATCACAAAGGCTTTGCTCACTTCCCTATCGACCATATTCTGGTAGATAAATCAATAAAAGTGCTATCCTCAAGAGTAGCTAAAGTGCCGTATTCCGACCACTACCCTATTATTTCTACATTATGTATTTCGGAATAAAAGTTTCAGAAGAGTAGAACCCCCGATAAACGGACAAAAGAGCATATTCCATAAATCTATTTGAACGACTATCACAAACAATCAGAAGAGAAGGCAACCCGATAAACGGACAAAAGAGCAGAAAAAACACCATTACACTTCTGATTTACGACATAAAAAATCGAATTTTTCATGACTTCACAAGAAAAATAAGGAGTCACAAACCACTTTATCCAACACAATACACTGTATAACAATCAATTAAAGTGAGTAATATTTTTTTCATAAAAGTCATTGTAGAATAAATAAAAATGCATAACTTTGCATCTGCAAAAAAAGGATAACACATTCTGTCTACAAAATGCGAAAATAGCTCAGTTGGTAGAGCACAACCTTGCCAAGGTTGGGGTCGCGGGTTCGAGTCCCGTTTTTCGCTCGAATTGACTAAACATTTTTGCCCGGATGGTGGAATGGTAGACACGAAGGACTTAAAATCCTTTGGCCATTGCGGCTGTGCGGGTTCAAGTCCCGCTTCGGGTACGAGGAAAGTTGTTGTCGTTGATGATAATGACTTTTTTTGTTTATACGATTTAATAATATAATTAGAATTTTTCATATGAACGAGACTGCACATGAAGTTGATTTGAAACTTGGAAGTGCAGTTTTTTTTATGGTTTTTTACTCCTACACTATCTATGTTTCCCAAAAAAATTTGTACCTTTGTAGTTTATATATAGGGTAGTACCGTCTACGCCGTTATAATCTAATATAAACCACAAAAGAAATGAAAAATCTATATAACTTTGCTTTATGGCTGTACAAAATAGCCATTAATTTTGCCGCACTTTTCAACTCCAAAGCGAAATCCATGAGCAATGGATGGAAAGAGGCGTTTGACAAAGTGGCTCCTTTAAAAAACGAAGAGGTAATTTGGGTACATGCAGCATCTCTCGGTGAATTTGAACAAGGACGTCCACTCATCGAAAGAATTCGAAAAAATCATCCCGAATACAAAATTTTACTCACCTTCTTCTCTCCATCCGGATACGAAGTACGCAAAAACTATAATGGCGTAGATGTAGTTACATACCTGCCTTTAGACACTCCAAGCAATGCTACCGCATTTATCGAAGCGGTAAATCCCGCAAAAGTGTTCTTCGTTAAATACGAATTCTGGATAAATTACCTTAACACATTAAGGGATAAAGGGATAGAAACTTATATTATCTCTGCCATTTTCCGAGAAAAACAGGTGTTCTTTGCTTGGTATGGCGAATTATTCCGCCGTGCACTGATGGCCTTCAAATGCCTATACCTACAAAACAACAAATCTGAAGAGCTACTTCATATTATAGACATCAACAACACAAAAGTAGTAGGAGACACCCGCTTCGACCGCGTAGCAGACATTGCCGCTCAAGCAAAGAAATTGCCTATACTCGATGCTTTTGCAAAAGATAACGAGCTGCTCGTTATAGGCAGTTCTTGGGAGCCGGACGAGAATATCCTTTTCGATTATATCAACAATCTACCCGAAGGCAGAAAAGCCGTTATTGCTCCTCACCATGTAGAGCCTGCTCGAATAAGTATGCTCACTAACCGCTTGAAATGCAAATACGCTCTATATACAGAGACTGACGAAACGAGTGTAGCCGAAGCCAAATGCCTTATTATAAATACCATAGGACTATTATCAAGCATCTATAGCTATGGTAAAGTGGCTTATGTAGGAGGCGGTTTCGGGGTAGCAGTACACAACACCCTCGAAGCGGCAGTGTGGGGAATGCCGGTAGTTTTCGGTCCTAATTTCCATAAATTCAATGAGATAATAGAACTCATCGCTTGCCATGCCGCTACTCCTATAAATACCAAAATGGAGTGTGAAAAAGCTTTAGACTATTATTTCGACAACCCGGATGCCGCCGCTGCCGCCGCAAAAAAATATGTACTCTCTCATATCGGTGCAACAGACATCATTTATAACGATGTATTCGGCAAAGAATAAATATTTATAACAGAATAATTTTAATATAACTACATATGACAAAACCTTCCATACCAAAAGGTACTCGTGATTTTTCGCCTGCCGAAATGGCGAAACGCAACTATATTTTCGACACAATACGTTCGGTATTTTACAATTACGGTTTCAAACAAATAGAGACCCCATCGCTTGAGAACCTCTCTACACTGATGGGTAAATACGGAGAAGAGGGTGACAAACTCCTTTTTAAAGTACTCAATTCCGGCGATTGGGCAGCCAAATTAAAAGACGAAGAACTACTGTCGCGCAACAGCATTCGACTTACCAACTTAGTGAGTGAAAAGGGATTGAGATACGACCTAACCGTGCCATTTGCTCGATATGTGGTTCAGCACCGCGATGAAATTACTTTCCCTTTCAAACGCTTTCAAATACAACCGGTATGGAGAGCCGACCGTCCTCAAAAAGGGCGTTATCGCGAATTCTTCCAATGCGATGCCGACGTAGTTGGCTCCGATTCTCTAATCTACGAAGCGGAATGTGTAGAGATGATAGACCAAGCCTTTGCTAAATTCGGCATCGACGTAGTAGTTAAAATCAATAATCGTAAAATTCTTGCCGGCCTTGCCGAATGGGTAGGTGCCGCAGATAAGATAATAGATATCACAGTAGCTATCGACAAACTCGATAAAATAGGCCTTGACAACGTAAATAAAGAACTTGCCGACAAAGGTCTATCTACTGAAGCCATTGAGAAGTTGCAACCAATATTACTGCTACAAGGCTCTAATACAGAGAAGATTGACATTCTAAAAGAGGTGCTTAAAGGTAGTGAGGTAGCACAAAAAGGTATTGCCGAGCTCGAAGAGGTATTCGGTTATCTTAAGGATAGCGACATAAAATGCAAAGTAGAACTCGACCTTACATTGGCTCGCGGATTGAACTATTATACCGGAGCAATACTCGAAGTAAAGGCTCTCGAAGTGGAGATGGGTTCTATTTCCGGCGGAGGAAGATACGACAACCTAACCGGAATTTTCGGTTTGCCTGGAGTATCAGGAGTAGGCTTCTCTTTCGGAGCCGACCGCATCTACGATGTACTCACCATGCTCGATAAATTCCCAAAAGATGCTACCCAAGGCACCAAAATACTTCTTGCCTATTTCGACAAAGAGGGGCAAGATTTCTGTCGCAACAAAGTACGTGCTCTGCGACGCGCCGGTATTGCCGCCGAAATTTATCCGGAAATAACCAAATTCAAAAAACAGATGTCGTACGCAAACGCATGTAATATCCCGTTCGTGGCTATTGCCGGAGAAACCGAAATCGCTGCCGATGCCCTTATGCTGAAGAATATGGAAACCGGCGAACAAGAATTATTGTCCATCGAAAAAATTATTGACATGCTCAAATAAAAAACCTTTTTAACTATTTTATAATAAGGGCTTTTATGTAAAAACCAATACTCTATTAAAAACGATGTACAGACTATTAACGGAACAAGAAAAAAACATTTTAATCGAAAATGGATGTAGTGCCGACAATTGGGATAATATTCACGTAACGGAGAATTTCTCTGCTAACTATATAAAGAAGGTAGAATTCTCCGGGAATATCAACCTCGGTGCTTTCGACAATGTATTTGCCCAAGCAGGTGGCTTTACGGTGCATTCCGGAATTTACGAAGCGCGACTGCATAACGTATCTGTGGGCGATAATTGTTACATACATTCCATCCATAATTATATAGCCAACTACAACATAGGCAACAATGTATTTATAGAAAATACGAACCTTATAGTAGTTGACGGCGAATCGGCATTCGGTAACGGAGTTCGCGTGCCTGTGATGAACGAAACCGGAGGGCGTGAAATTCCTATCTACGATTATCTTTGTGCTCCGCTGGCATATATCCTTGCTATGTACCGCCACGACACCGAACTCGTTGAGAAACTGGAGCAGATGATTACCACCTATGCCGAAAAGCAGAAGAGCACTACGGGGTATATAGGCGACAATGTAAAAATCGTCAATTGTGGCACTATAAAGAATGTACGTATAGGCGAATATACTACGCTCGGTGGGGTGTCCAAGCTCAACAACGGCTCTATCAACTCCAATAGTCACGCGCCCGTGCATATAGGGTCGGGAGTTAAATGCAACGACTTCATACTTTGTTCCGGGGTAGACATCTCCGACTCCACACTTGTCAGTTGTTGTTTTGTAGGTCAAGGCACCATTATGGGCAAGCACTACTCCGCACTCGATTCACTCTTTTTTGCCAACTGCCAAGGGTTTCATGGAGAGGCGACATCCATTTTTGCAGGACCATATACGGTATCGCACCATAAATCGAGTTTGCTCATTGCAGGTATGTTCTCCTTCTTGAATGCGGGCTCGGGTTCAAACCAGAGCAACCACATGTATAAGTTAGGACCGATACACCAAGGTATGGTAGAGCGAGGCAGTAAGACTACGAGCGACTCATATCTGCTTTGGCCGGCACGTATAGGGGCATTCACCCTCGTCATGGGGCGCCACACTAAGCACTCCGACACCAGTGCACTTCCATTCTCTTATCTAATAGAGAATGCCACAGAGAGTTACCTTGTACCGGCAGTCAACCTGCGTAGCGTAGGTACCGTTCGTGACGCTCAAAAGTGGCCGAAACGCGACAACCGACACGACCCCGTGCGCCTCGATGCTATCAATTTCAACCTACTTAGCCCTTACACGATACAAAAGATGTATGCCGGCATAGAGGTATTGAAAGACATACGTAATCTCGCCGGTGCAAACAACGAGATTTATGCCTATCAAAACTGCTATATCAGAGCTTCAAACCTGGAGAAAGGCATTAACTTATACCGCACTGCGATAATGAAATTCATCGGCAACTCCGTCATCTCCCGAATAGGTAAAGCACCAATATCTACTGTTGGAGAATTACGCACACGCCTGCTGCCTACATCTAACATCGGCAACGGTGAATGGGTGGATTTAAGCGGACTCATTGCTCCGAAATCTATCATCAATGAGATGATTGTCAGCATAAAAGCGGACAAATATACCGCAGACGAACTATACCTTCGATTTACCGATATCCACGAAAAATATTACGACTACGAATGGACGTGGGCTTACGACAAAATGCTCGAGCATATAGGTAAAAGCATTGAAAATATCACCGTTGATGACATCAAAAGCATTGTACACGAATGGATTAATGCCGTTACTACTCTCGATAAAATGCTTTATGACGATGCCCGCAAAGAGTTCAACTTAAATTCCAAAACAGGTTTCGGTGTGGATGGCGATGACGAAGTAAAAAGTATGGATTTCGAAAAAGTGCGAGGCTCTTTCGAGAAAAACCAATTCGTACAAGAGTGCCTGAACCATATCGAACGTAAAACAAATTTGGCGAACGAAACCATTGCCTTATTAAATTCAATAAAACAATAACATCATGTATCTTACTCATTTATCGTGTATTAATTACAGAAACATTCGTGAATGCGACTTAAAATTCTCAGAGAAGTTCAACTGTTTTCTCGGGGCAAACGGCATGGGTAAAACCAATTTACTCGATGCTATCTATTACCTCTCTTTCACGAAGAGTCATCTCTCTACTATTGACTCTCAATTAATTAATCACGAGAGTGAGTTCTTTATGCTTCAGGGCGACTATATACGTAATGCACAAGAAGAGTCGATAATGGCAGCAGTAAAACGTCGCACCAAAAAGCAGTTTAAGAGGAATAAAAAGGAGTATGGCAGGCTCTCGGACCATATCGGACTCATACCTGCGGTACTCGTTTCTCCGGACGATAACTACCTTATTGAGGATGGCAGTGACGAAAGGCGAAGATTTATGGATATGGTTATCTCGCAATATGATAAAGACTATATGCATGCCGTGATGCGCTATAACCAAGCATTACAAAGCAGGAATGCCCTTCTCAAAGCCGACATAATGCCCGAAGCCGAGATGCTCGACATCTACGAGGCACAGATGGCTCACGAGGCTGACTATATATACAAAAAGAGATGTGATTTCGTTGATGAATTCACACCTCTTTTTAAGGATTTCTATTATAGGATTTCCGGCGGACGGGAGGAGGTAGGGCTCAACTACACCTCTCATAATGAGCAAGGTAATCTAAAACCGCTCCTCGAAGAGTGCCGGAACAGAGATTTTGCCATCGGATATACCACTCGCGGCTCGCATAAAGACGATTTGCAAATGCTCCTCGACGGGTACCCTATAAAACGAACAGGATCGCAAGGGCAGAATAAGAGTTATATCGTGGCAATGAAACTCGCACAATATATTTATTTAAAAAAGGCAACGGGGGTAAATCCTATTCTACTCCTCGACGATATTTTCGATCGACTCGATTCGTCACGCGTCGAGAATATCATTAAAGTTGTCTCCTCCGATGATTTCGGTCAGATTTTCATCACGGATACAAATCGCAATTATACCGATAGCCTTATATCAAAAATAGCGGCAAAAGCCGCTATCTATATTATTTCTGAGGGCGTTGTTTCCGCTCTTCAGCCATTTTAGCCAATTCTTTATTGTAAACACGTTGTGCAGTACCTTTGTCGATATGAGTACAAGGTCCCGTTACACAACCGCCTTCACAAGCCATAACCTCGATAAACTGACTCGGACATTTTCCGGTTTTGGCAAATCCTCTCAACAATGCGATATTCTTTTTATTCAAATTGCTAAGTAGCATTGCATTGATATCTTGGCGATTGTAAAGCACTTTCACAGCATTACTTACGCCACCTGTTTGTCCGTAGCCGTGGCTTTCTACATAAGCCTCTTCATCGATATGCCAAGGGGTAACTTGGTCGAGTTTGATATCGAGACCATCGAAAATAGAACCGAGTTCTTCGAAAGTCATCACATAATCTACCGTATCGGTGTATTCAGCCTCTTTACGTTTTGCAATACAAGGGCCGATAAATACCACTTTAGCATCAGGGAATCTGTTTTTAGCAATCTCTGCGGCATAATACATCGGAGAGCGGGTAGAAGATACGTATTTCTCTATTTCAGGTACATGTTTTCTCACGAGTTGGATGTAAGAAGGGCAGCAAGAAGTAGTCATAAAAGGTTGACCCTCTTCGAGTTTTTCCAAAAGCTCGGCACCTTCACGGCGTGAAGTTTCATCAGCACCGAGAGCTACCTCCATCACCTCGTCAAAGCCTACCTCTTTAAGGGCACCATAAAGGTTATCCAAAGTGGTGTTGAATTGTGAGAGGATTGCAGGAGCTACTATGGCAACCATCTTTTGGTTTGGATTCTTAATATTTTGAAGTACGTCGAACACTTGAGAAATCTCAAAAATTGCACCGAACGGACAAGCATTAATACATTTTCCGCAGTAAATACATTTCGTTTCGTCTATATGCTCAACGCCATATTCATCTTTAGATATAGCCTTTACAGGGCAAACCTCTTCACAAGGAATCGGCACATAGATAATAGCGTGATAAGGGCAACTTTGATGGCAAATACCACAAGAAACGCAGAGGTCGTGATTAATTTCGGCTTGACCGTTTGATTTGAAATTGATAGCATTTTTCGGGCAGTTCATATAACAGCTACGAGCCACACAACCGCGACAAAGGTTAGAAATTTCGTAGTTAACCTGAACACAGCTGGAACAAGCCTCATCCATTACGCACATGATGTTTTTCTTAGTGCGTTCGGTTCTTTCCAACGCGCCCTTTGCATAGTGAGAAAGTGGCGTTAATTCGTCCGTTTCATCGGTCATATCATATCCTAAGAGCGGGAACATCTTATATTTCCACACTGCGCGCTCTTTATGAACGCAACAACGGCCTCTTACTTTTGATTGACGGGGAGTTAATTTAATAGGTAAATGATCGATCTCTTCAACAAGGCTCTCCTCTTTCCAGAGTTTTACCAGCTTTGCCAACAATCCGTGGCGAACTATCATTACATTGTTAGTAAATGCCATAACAAAAATTCTGTTGCTTTAATTTAATGTTTTACTTTTTTCTTATTTTGGTCTGCAAAGGTACAACTTTTTTTTATAATACAACTAATATTTCAGCAACGACTTTCAATTTATTACGATTATTTATCGTTGATAATCAATGAAGAATATATTATATGATACATATTGCTTTTAATTTGTTGTTTGAATCCGTACCATCCGTTAATTTTTTGTATATTTGATGAAGTTTGATTAAGATTCTTTGAGTATCAAACCATTAAGAAGAACTTGCATGAGAATGGGCAATGAATAAGAAATACTTTTTTCTTCATACGTCGAAATGTTTTTTTAGTTATACAAAAAGTGATTTCGACTGCGAATATATAGCACTTAATTCATTGATTTTCAAATCGGTCTATACACGTCATAAAGTGTCATCAGATGTCATAGTTGGGGCGTTTTGAAGGGTGGATTTTGGGGAGATATTGATATTAGATTACCGCAAAATCAAAGGATGAATTGCCACAAATTCTGAGTCCGGAGTATTGCACCAATCGGAAAACGCAGTTTTTTGTGGCTTAATTTTGTAGGAAAACGCAGTTTTTTACGGTGGTTTTTCATAGGAAAACGCACCTCGTATCAAAAAATTCACTATCTTTGCACTAACAAAAAGGCAGTAACATGTTATACAGAAAGATTAAAAAACGGATTGAGGAATATCTCTCTTCAGATTCTGATAGAATGCTGTTGATTGATGGTGCACGCCAGATAGGTAAGTCATATATTATCCGCCATGTGGGAAAAAAGATGTTCCCGAACTATATTGAAATAAATATGGAAGAGGATAAATTGGGCGACCGCGTTTTTGCAGATGCTAAAACCACAAAGGATTTCTATATGGCCTTAAGTATTGTCGCAGGCGACAAGATGAAGGAGAAGGATAACACCCTTGTGTTCATTGATGGGATTCAAGCATACGACCACCTTCTTACTCTTGTGAAGTTCTTGATGAAAGAGAAGAGGTTTACCTATATTGCCGGTGGCTCTCTGCTTGGAGTAACTTTGAAAAATACCCAATCGGTTCCTATAGGAAGTTTGGATATACAACATATGTATCCGATGGATTTTGAAGAGTTCCTTTATGCTAACGGTGTAGGAGAAGTGGCTATTGACGCTATGAGGGAGAGTTTCAATAACAACCAGGCGTTGTCTGATACGATGCATAACAAAATGTTGGATCTCTTCAAAAAATACTTGTTGGTAGGTGGCCTACCAAAGGCTGTTGAGATATTCGTGGAGAGTCTCAATGTTGTTGAATTCCGTTCTATTCAGAAAGAGGCTCACGATTTATATGGTGTTGATGCTTCTAAATACGAGGAGGAACATGATAAAAAGTTGAAGATACGCCGTATCTTCGATATGATACCGTCAATCCTTGAAAATAAAAAGAAGAGGGTTATCATTAAGGATATTGAAGACAAAAAGTGGAAAAGAACTAATGACTATTTAGATGAGTTTGATTATCTAATCTCTGCCGGCATAGCTTTAGAGGTCAAGGCAATCAGTACCCCAACATATCCTTTGGTAGAGAATAGCGGCAAGAACTTGTTAAAACTCTATCTGAATGATGTAGGTATCCTCTCCGGTATATTCTATCGCAACAACATCAAGGCTGTAATGTCTGATATCAAGAGCATAAATCTCGGCTCCGTTTATGAAACTGTCGTAGCCCAAGAACTGAGAGCTCACGGATATGACTTATACTATTATGACAATAAGAAAAATGGTGAGGTTGATTTTTTGATTGATGATGCCGACAATCTTTCAAATATCCCAATTGAAGTGAAATCCGGAAAAGATTATACGGTTCATAGTGCTTTGGATAAGTTTATATCTAACGATGACTATAATATCAAGAAAGCATATGTGTTATCAAATGAGAGAGAGGTTTTTATTGATAATGGCATTACCTATGTCCCGATCTACTATATTATGTTTTTTCAAAATATTTCCAATGTAGTAGAGGAGTTCTTAGACTAAACTTTAATTAGCAATAATAAGGAAGTAAGCAACAAGTACTTGACAATTAATCTCATTCTCGTATTTTTCTTCCAACAAGAAAAAATGATTACCTTTGTCAGTGCAATGATAGGAAAACAAGCGTTCTTTGTGGCTGTTGTAGGGTATGTGCAAGAGATTAAAGATGCTGTTTCTACCAACTTTCCCTTCTATAAAAAGGCAACGGATAGGTAGCAATTTTTTCTCTAATACCCACCATATACGGCTATTTCTGCCGAAATTAGAAATATGGCGGGATAACACAAAAATGGTATAAGTACCAACCACTTATCATATTTTGCCCTCATTCTGCCATTTTTACGCAAGTTCTCCGTATCTTTGTAGTTTAAATAATGTATTTTTATAATGTTATGAAAAAACTATTTTTGGTTGATGCCTACTCAATAATATACCGTGCATACTACGCTTTATTGCGTTCACCACGAATTAATTCCAAGCAGTTTAACACTTCTGCCGTTTTTGGTTTTGTAAATATTCTCAACGACGTGTTATCTCACGAAGAGTTGACGCATATAGCTGTGGCATTCGACCCCGCCACACCCACTTTTCGCCATATAGAATTTCCGGAATATAAAGCAAATCGCGATGCCGCACCCGAAGATATCCACGCTTCCGTGCCGATAATCAAAGAAATAGTATCTGCCATGAATATCCCTATCGTAGAGGTCGACGGCTTTGAGGCGGATGACGTCATAGGCACCCTGGCTAATCGCGCTGCAGAGAAAGGCTTCGAAGTATATATGCTTACGCCGGATAAAGATTACGGTCAATTGGTTACGGATAAAATAAAGATTTTCAAACCACGTTACGGATCCGGTGGCTACGATGTTCTTGGCATTGATGAAGTGCTTGAGAAATGGGGACTTACATCAACAAGCCAGGTCATTGATTTACTGGGGCTTATGGGCGATGCCTCCGACAATATTCCGGGATGCCCCGGAGTTGGTGAGAAAACAGCCGTGAAATTACTCACAGAATATGGCTCTGTAGAAAACCTTATAGATAATGTAGAAAGCATGAAAAAGTCCGCCTTAAAGGATAAAATTAAGAACAATACAGAGCAAATACGGCTTTCTAAATATTTAGCTACAATACGCACGGATGTACCGGTAACTTTTGATGAAGAGGCTTCGGCATTAAAAAAACCGGATTATCCGAAATTGGTAAATATATATAAGGAGATGGAGTTCAACTTCTTCTTAAAGAAATTGGCTGCCGATGGAGTAATCATAGAAGATATGAATAACCCATTATCTACCGGCGACAACAGCACCAAAACTACAATTCCAAGGCAAACCGCCACTGCCATGGATAGCGACATACAACCGGCTCAAAAACCCTTAAAGGATATTAATTGTGTAGAACACACATACGAAAAAATATGTACTACCGCACAATACGAAACACTTGCAGCTGATTTATCTCGTGCAACATCTTTTGCCTTTGATACGGAAACTACCGGCGTCGACGTACATACAGCCGAAATAGTGGGTATCTCTTTTGCAATTACACCGCATCATGCCTTTTACATACCACTGCCTCCAAATGCAGATGAAACGAAAAATATTCTCGCCTATTTCAAAGAAGCATTAGAAAACAAAACGATAGAGAAGTGCGGACACAATGCTAAATTCGACATTATGATGCTTGCCAAATACGGCATCGAGGTACAAGGTCCGCTTTTCGACTCTATGACGGCACACTACCTCATTCAACCCGAGATGTATCATAACATGGATTTCTTGGCAGAAACATTACTAAATTACAAAACTATACATATCGAGGAACTCATCGGAGAAAAAGGCAAAAATCAACTCAATATGCGGCAGGTAAACGTAGATAAGATTGTGGATTATGCCGCCGAAGATGCCGATATTACATTACAACTCTGCAATGTATTAAAACCTCAAATAGAAGAATTACAGCTACATACTCTATGCTACGATATTGAGATGCCCCTTATCTACGTACTTGCGAAAATGGAGATGACGGGTGTATTGGTAGATGATTTCTCTCTTGCACAATCATCCCAAATCCTTACGCAACGAATGGTTGAAATAGAAAACAACATCCGCCGTCAAGCAGGCTTTGCCATCAATGTATCATCTCCTGCACAGGTGGGCAAATTACTTTTCGAAATACTTTCGATAAGCGATAATCCGAAGAAAACCAAACGCGGACAATACGTTACCGACGAGGAGACCCTTGAATCACTCAAATACAAACATCCTATCGTAGAGGAGATATTGGAATTTAGAGGACTGAAAAAATTGTTAAGTACCTACATCGATGCACTACCTAAACTGATAGACCCGAAAACGGGTAGGATACATACATCATTTAACCAGACCGTAACGGCTACTGGTCGTCTCTCATCTTCCAACCCAAATCTTCAGAATATACCGATACGAAACGAAGAGGGCAAAGAAATACGCCGTGCCTTTGTGGCATCGGATGGGTATAAATTCCTCTCTGCCGACTATTCACAAGTAGAGTTGCGCATCATGGCACACCTTTCACAAGATGCCAACCTGGTGGAGGCTTTTGCCAACGACAACGATATCCACGCAGCTACTGCCGCTAAAATATATCAAGTTCCTATTAATGAGGTTACTTCCGCCATGCGCCGCAATGCAAAGACAGCCAATTTCGGCATCATCTATGGCGTATCGTCATTCGGACTTTCCGAGCGACTCGGAGTTTCACGTACCGAAGCAAAAAATCTCATAGAAGACTATTTTGCCAACTTCCCGGGGGTAAAGAGATATATAGAGAACAGTATAGAGCAGGCTCGCGCAAATGGATTTGTAGAGACTATCATGCATCGTCGCCGTTATCTGCCTGACATAAACTCGCGCAATGCCAATGTACGCGGCTATGCCGAGCGCAATGCCGTCAATGCTCCTATCCAAGGTTCCGCCGCCGACATCATTAAACTCGCCATGGTAAAGATAGACCAACGAATGAAGAGAGAAAACCTCCGTGCCGAAATGATTTTACAAGTGCACGACGAGCTGAATTTCAACGTACCTGAGGCCGAGGTAGAACGCCTTACTACCATAGTACGCGAAGAGATGGAATCGGCTTTCTCTCTCTCCGTTCCGCTCAAAGTGGATATCGGAATTGGCTCAAATTGGCTCGAAGCTCATTAATACCCCGAAAAAATTAAAAATTTTTCCCTTGAGTGTAACAACCTCCGTTTTTGTCCTACTTATAATCAAAACAACATGTTTAACAATTAAACACATTTGATTATGGACACAACCAACAAAGAATCTAAAATTTATAATTTGATTATCTTGGATGAAAGCGGAAGTATGTGCTGTATTGAGCGTCAAGCATTAAACGGACTTAACGAGACTCTACAAACGATAAGAAGTGCTCAACAAAAGTATCCCGAGCAAAAACAATACGTGTCTATTTTGCCCTTCGATACAAATAATCTTCAACTCTTAAGAGATAAAGTGTCGATAGACGAAGTGCATGATTTGCGCCCTGATGAGTATAACCCTTGTGGTGGCACTCCGCTCTATGATGCTATCGGTTTTGGCATAAACAGCTTAATAAAAACAGTTACTACCGACGATAGTGTGCTGGTGACTATAATCACCGATGGCGAAGAAAATTCAAGTGTAGAGTATAATGCAAAATCAATTTCCACCCTTATAGAGTCGCTCAAAAAGCAAGGCTGGCTCTTTACGTATATCGGTGCAAATCAAGATGCTATACATGTAGCTATGCAAATAAATATTTCTAACGCATTGAATTTTGAGCAAGACGACGAAGGTACAAAACAAATGTTTGCAAAAGAACGCAGAAGTCGCTCTCGCTTCTTTTCAAAACACGCAAAGATTTTTGCTAATTTAAGTTACGAAGATGCATGTATCGCAAAAAATCAAATAGCCTGCGAAAGCAACTATTTCAATGACGAAGAGGATAATAACACCAAATAATTACCTCTAACTATACGCACCTTGATAATCTACTTATTAAGGTGCTTTTTGTATAATATTTTTAAATCGTCTTTATTAAATAAATTTGCGCAGTCAAATAATATCATTAACTTTGACGCATGATTATTTTATGAATAAAGCTTTTTATAGCAAAAACATAATGATGAATTATGAAAGAAAAAATCTATAACCTGCTGATGGTAACATATCGTGGTTTACTCGAAAGCTGCTATCGGCAGGTATTCTTTTCCGATTCGGAATTGTCGGCAGTAAAGACTTTCGACGATTACCTTACCGACTTCTACATCTACCTCTACGAGGCAAAGCCTAAATACGTAGAACAAGATATCAAAGGATACTATCTTACTCAAATAAGAGATGAGAAAGCCACCCCGGCATGGCTACAAAAAACGTTCCGCAACTTTCTGCTCGAAGAGAATAAAATACTTGTAGAGATGCGAGATGCATTGGCAGAATATCGCAAACAACTAACATCGTACAATAAAGCGGAATCGATAGATATCACCTTGATGCACATAGGTTTTTCTATCGCTTGGTTCAACCAGCACGAGTCGTGTGAAGACCGATACCTCTTTTTTAGAAATGCCTATAAGCATTTTATGGGATTTTACACCTGGCCTGATTCGGAACTCAACGATAAAGACGTTGCAAATATATTGAAAATATCGCACGGCACATTACGTACCCGCACATCAAGGCTCTGCCAAAAAGTCAAACGCCTTGTAATAGAACTCAACGATGCCCTCATCGCCACTCTAAACAAGCAATCTCTTGATATTGCAAAAGAAATATATGCGGTATCAAACCCCGACATGCAATATATCCTCGAGGACTTATTAGGTCAATGCGAAAGAGAACTTCCTCAATACGAGCAAATTATAAAACTACGCCAAGAGAAACGCAAATCTATTAACATACTCGCTAATCTACAACAAAAATTGTTTACAAGCAAAAGTACTATATCCTGCGAAGCTATTTCTATGGAGGATAAAATACTATATGATATTCCTGAAGATTCCTCTATTGAAGTTCATATGCCGGATGAACAAGTATATAACAAAAGAGTACAAGAAACTCAAACACGCCGCATAATAAACCTCTTCAAGAGCATTATCGGATTATAATTTTCGTGCCAACTCGGGGATTAAAATCGCGCCAACTCAAGGGTCAAAATCGTGCCAACTCAAGGGTCAAAATCGTGCCAACTCAAGGATTAAAATCGCGCCAACTCGGGGGTCAAATTGTAAAAATTTTTCAAAAACGTTGTGTGTATCACTAAATTATAGTATCTTTGTACCCGAATAAAAAACATATAAAAAAATGAGTGAATACAGACCACGAATAGCAGACCAATTATTAAAAGAAAGTTTAGAAACTGTCGGGGCTGTTTTGGTGCAAGGAACCAAGTGGTGCGGAAAGACGACAACCTCTGTACATCAAGCAGGAAGCGTACTATATATGGACGATCCTAATCAAAAAGACCAAAATATTGCCTTGGCACAAACTAACATATCACGGCTTCTGGAAGGTGCTACCCCGCGAGTTATTGACGAATGGGAATTGGTGCCCGAATTATGGGATGCCGCACGCTTTGAAGTAGACCACAGAGACATACATGTGGGGCAATTTATTTTTACGGGATCCGCTGTGCCTAAAGAGAAAGACCAACAAAAGATATTTCATAGCGGAGCGGGGCGTTTCGACTGGATAAAAATGCGAACGATGAGTCTTTACGAATCAGGCGACAGCACCGGGGATCTCAGTATAGGGTCGCTTTTTGAAGGTGGTATGCCTGATGGCAAATCCAATATAGATTTAGACAGATTGGCATATCTTACATGCCGAGGCGGATGGCCCGGAGCATTAACTCTGCCGGAGAAAGCAGCTTTACGCGTCTCTTCTGCATACTTGAAAGCAGTTGTAAACTACGATATTAATAAAGTAGATGACATTAAACGCAACCCGGAATTGATGGAACGTATCATACGTAGTTTAGCACGCAACCAAGGAGAACAAATACCCTATACTACAATTCGTAAAGACGTGATAGCCAATGAAAATATACAACTGAGCGTAGATACCATAGAGAGCTATATAAAAATTCTCAACCGTATTTTCTTAGAAGAAGATATGCCTGCATGGAATCCGAATCTCCGTAGTAAAACGGCTATTCGAACGAGCGACACGCGCTATTTTGTAGACCCAAGTATAGCCACAGCTGCGTTAGGTGTCGGACCTAATGACTTGCTCAACAACTTAATAGATTTCGGCTTCTATTTTGAAACATTAGCCGTACGAGACTTACGCGTGTATGCCGATGCCCTTGACGGTCAGATTTATCATTATCGCGACAAATCCGGATTGGAATGCGATGCAGTACTACATCGTAGAAACGGTCAATACGGATTAATAGAAATAAAATTGGGAGGAGAAGATAATATCGAAAAGGGCTCTGAAACCTTGAAAGCATTAGCAGCCCAAATCGACACAAATAAGATGAATGCTCCATCATTCTTAATGGTACTGACAGGAATCGGCAATTATGCCTATAAACGTGCCGACGGCGTTTTTGTTGTCCCAATAGGCTGTTTAAAACCATAACCCTGTATTTACAACAACGAAAATAGAGAATTCAGTGCCAACTCAGGGGTCAAAATCACGCCAACTCAAGGATTAAAATCGCGCCAACTCAGGGGTCAAAATCGTGCCAACTCGGGGGTCAAAATTAATTAAGTCTTTGATTTAGTTATAAATAAGCATAAATTTTTCACCCCAAAAAAAACACCCCAAAAAAGCGTAGAAAAACATACTATCACAATTTCATCAACAACAAAATCCATCGTTTATAGACGATGGATTTTGGTGGTTTTTATCGAATATAGGCGACAAAATCTGTAGTTTTTTATCGGATATAGACGATGGATTTGGTGGTTTTACGATTAATTACACAAGTTGATATAACACAAAGTGTATATACATTTTTTGTTATATCAATAGATAGGGTCCTAAAAAACATGCTACGCATTAAAATTCGGGCACTATTGCCGGAATATGGAATGCGATGTATTGTGGAGGGGGGCACAGAATATGAAATGCGATGTATTAGATGCAAAAAAAGAGGAGACTACTCTACTGAATTGTAAAGTAGTCTCCTGCTATTTTATATCCAAAGCATTGAGTTGTCAATAGGCAACTTCAAGCTGTCGGAAGTTTTATTTTACGATAAGGCGACCGAGGTAAATATCTCCGGTTCCGGAAGTTACTCGGATGTAGTAAACTCCGCTGGTGTAAATTCCACTCACTTCGATAGGGAATGCAGTAGGGGTAAATACATCTACCACTTGACCTACAGAGTTGAGAACTTCCACGCGCATACCGTTTTGCTCTTCGATGCTCCAATCACGGTTCACGAAGGTGCTTTGTCCGCCAACAACAGGGTTTGGTGCCACGACAATAGGCAATGCATAAGCGTTATCTACATCGGTAACTACATTGAGAGTGAGATTAACGATAGAGTCACAACCTAAAGAAGATGGGAAAGTATATGTATATTCTCCGGCTTCGGTAAGTGAGTTACCTCCGATTTCATAAACCTCTCCACTATTTATCGTTGCGTTGATATCAACTACAACGGTAGGTATAAATTCTATCGATACCTCTACTATAGAGTCACAGCCGTTGATATTATTAACTCTACGAGAGACAACGGTATCTTGAGTGATGATATCGATAGAGAATCCATAAGATTCGTAATTAACACCTTCACAAACATAGTCGTTGAATCTGCCGATAGGGGCAGGGGTAACCGTCATAGCGAGGATAATTGTAGAGTCGCAACCGAGGCTGTTTACTATTGTATGAGAATACTCTCCGGTAGTAGTGACGGTAGTGCCGTAGAAGTCGTAATTTTGACCCTCACACATAGTCATCTCCATACGAGTAACAGAAGGGATAACCTTCAAATCGAGAATCTCTATTGAGTCACAACCGAGTGAGTTAGTGAGATTTACGGTATAAGTACCGGCAGCGTTATAAGTAACGTCATTCCAAGTGTAAGTACCGCCCTCGCAAATATAAGCGGAATAATGTATTTCACGAGGCATTACAAACAAATATAAAGTAACGATAGAGTCGCAACCTCTTGCACCCGTCAATGAATCGATATAGACACCCGATTCGGTGAGAGTTTGTCCCGCGAAATTATAACTACCGCCTTCGCAGATGGTTTCTGTAAGTGTAGTTTGCAAGTTAAGTACCTCGAGGTGAAGTATTATTGTAGTGTCGCAACCGTCACCTGCAGGGTAATGTACAACGGTATAATCACCGCGATTGATGAGGTTGTTAAATCCGTATTTACTATATACATCACCTTTACAGATGGTGTCGTTGATATGGATAACAGGAGCATCTTGTACGGTTAATTGAAGCTTAACGATACTGTCGCATCCGTTTTGACCTCCGAGTACCAATCTCGTTAATTCGATACTGTTTACGTTGATATCCGAAGTTTTATCAGCCTCAACTACAAAGCCGTTACCAACATATCTATTGCCACGACAAACGTATGCAGTGCGAACCGATTCTCCGTAATAGCAGTTTACATTGATATCATCTACATAGATGTTGCTTGATTTATTTACAGGCACAACAGCAGTAAATGCAAAGCGGATATTTTTATTAGGGTGACTGATAACCACGTATTTATCCACAAGTGTAGCACCTTTAACATCAAGCACCTCTTGTTGTAACAAGGTGTAAGTAGTATCATCTACAACTTCATACACACGGAAATAGAGAGAGTCGCGTGACGGCATATCTTGGCTATATCTGAATTTAACGATATAATCTTCATTGCCGGTAGTAAACTCAGGCGACATCACTTGAGCCGTACCAAGAATATTGTTCGACAATACAAGACTATTGCCATCTTCAGCGGTCATTCCATATCCTACATGCCAGTTGCTTGACAAGTTATTTGAAGAACCATAGAGGCTCCAACAAGCAGGGGCTGAGAACGATCTGCTATAATCGTTGAAGTTTTCTATATAAGGGAATTCACTTGCCCCGCAAATTGTGCGGAACGAACCATTCACCCAAGTAGAAGTATCGTTAGAAACAGTATTATCGATAGCGCGCAAGTTAATATAGTAAGCGGTATTCGGTTTCAATGAATATACCGTAGCACTCGTAGCGCCGGTAATAGTATCCAATACCATACCGTACTTGCTGTTGTACACTTGTACTTGATATTCATCAGCACCCGTTACGGCATCCCAAGAGATGTCGGCACTATTTGCAGTGATATTGGTAACTACAAGATTATCAGGACGAGAAACGTTGATTTCTTCAATAGTGAGATAATCGACGATGAACCATTCGGATTGTGCTCCGACGGCAGCTCTCACTCCGATATTATAGATACCGGATGCAGGAACTTGGAACTCTTTGATAACTTGTATATAATCGGCAGAGTTAACGATGTATTGAGCTATGACGGTGCGTTCGTTTCCTTTAGTCATAAAGTATTCGTATACAACGCCATCAGCATCTTTTGTCGTCTTATCATCCATACGAACCATAGAAGATATCTCGTATTTCTTGCCGCTTTCGAGGCGAACAGGACGAGAGATTTCGGAGGCAAGAGTACGCATGAGGAACATGAAGTTGTTTCCGTCGTAAGCCTCAGGATTAACGGTGCCGGTATAAGAGTTCTTATTATGTATCTTCCAGCCGTTAACATGGGCGCCTTTATCTTCCGTCCAACAATTTTGCTCGGCAGAAGCACCGCTACCGGCAAGATTTTCGAAGCTTTCGATATAAGGGTTACCGGCAGTAACGCTGATAATGTCGGAGCAATAAGTTTGTATTGACAAAGAAGTATAAGGCGATGCCTCTGTAGCACTACATATTGTACGCATGAATAACGTGTACGTAGTAGATGCATTAAGGTTAGAGAGTGTGTAAGTATTGCCTGTTACCGTGTCGAGGATAGATGCACTTGCGACGTTATCGGAAGTAGACAAACTCAACTCGATAGTACGGCCATCGCTGTTATTCAAGTCGATTTCGGCAGAATTATTATCCACGCTGATTACAGAAGCGCCGAGAGGCAATAAGCAACTGAGAGTATCGATAGTCAAATCATCTATAGCGAGAGGATAACCGGAATCGTAGATGTAAGAAGAGCCGTTATAATCATAGAATTGGCGGTTTGTCCATTGAGTAACGATATTGTAAACGCCGGCATTCTCAATTACGAAATAGCCCTCGTTAGACTTCCAACCAGCGGCAGAAGCGAGGTTATCGCCATCCATAGGTATTACATCAGGATGCGTAATATTAGTATTTCTTGAGAGGTAAACACGGTTATAATCGAGTTCAACGGTATCAGGGATGAGGAATACACGGCCGAAGTCGGTGAGTCCGGAAGCGGAAGTAGCTGCCCAATGATAAGAGTAGTAATACTGACCGGCTTCAAGGCGGATAGGACGATAAGCATAAGTAGTCTTACCCCACTTGGTTGTATAGCCATAATCATTTGCACTACATCCTACATACAAACCATTATTGCCGGCATGAACACCACGCGTAGCATTGCCTATCTTAAAGCTGTTGTTATTAATTTCGTTGATGTCGGTAACGAAGAGCCACATACCATTGTCGGCATCATCTTCAAAGCCTGTAACGTAAGGTATTTGAGTAGCCGCTTTGCGAGTTTTGAAATTAACAGTAGTAGTGAAAGATAAGTCGCCACCGCCACAGTCGGCATAGCATTCAAGAATGTAAGAAGTAACGGAAGTAAGACCGCTTACTACGAATTCTCTATCGCTGATAGTGTCATTAGCTATCACACTTCTGTCATCGGCTTTGTAAACGGTATAAATGACGTTTGCATTTTCGTCTACACCCGTTACGGTAAATGTAGCTTTTACATCTTCTACAACGGAGCTTATTCTCGGAGTATAGCAAGACATAGCAGTTATTGAGATGCTGTCGACAGTAAGACCCGGATTAATCTCTTCCCAACCATCATTCATCCAATAGAAATAGAGGGCATAAGTAGCGGAAGAAGGGATATCCACGGTAGTAACCATCTCTTGCCATTGTGTAGCATTAGACATTCTCACGCCATTATCCAAAGCAATGCATCCGGCAGGCAATCTATCGCCTTTCACTTCGGTGTTGTAGTCAAGAGCAACTTGTAATCCGTCCGGAGCGAGGAAAGCTCTACCGAAGTCAGACACATTATCACCGCCCACTTTATATCTGAAGCGAACTACATAAGTACCTGCATCAAAAGTAAAACGGTGGTTTACAGACGCGTAAGTATTGACAGAAGAGTAGTTAAGGTCGGTACCGGTATTAGAAATATAAAGTGCGTTATCACCAACATAAGCGGCTCCGGTAGCGGCACCGATATAGAATTTATTAGAACCTTGAAGAGTATTATTCTTCATCGTCCAAAGTGCGTTATCATCTGCATTGCTGAAGTCGGTGAAGTAAGGCACGGTAGCCGGAGTTTTGAGAGTATTGATTTCCAAAACCGACCAAGAAGAAGTAGCCTGTTCACAAACAGTGCGAACGTACAAATAATAAGGTGTATTTTGACTTAATCCGTTAATGCTAACGGTATCATTTACAGTAAAGTAAGTAGCGATAGAGTCTGTTTCGCTTTGAGTTCGGCAGAGGCGATATTCCACGTTGGCACCGATAGTATTACCGAGTTTCACCACGGCATTATCGTGTGTAACTGACACTATTTCAGGCATCTCTTCAAGGGCAGGGCACTCGAGTTTGATAACGCTGAAATCATCGAAAGCCAAAGGCGGTTGATAAGTACCATAGTTATCGTTCGTCCACATGATAACGAACTTATAGAGTTGCGATGCAGGCACATCTACTGTAATGCGCTCTTGCTTCCAAGCACTATTCATATTGAGTTTGCTTTGGTCTCCACCATCGAGGGCAATAAAGCCTTGAGTAGAAGCATTTTGATAGCAAGAGAGAGCCACGCTACCCGGTGTCAACGCTACTCCGTTACCGGCAAGGAAGATACGTGCATAATCGTAATTCGACTCACCGTTAGCTTTCCAGCTGTAGTTGAACTCGTAAGTACCCTCTTCGAGGTACATTGTAGCATAAGCATATACAGTAGTAGAAGAGTTGTAAGAATAATCCTCAGTAACAGTATTGAAGATATAGAGCGATTTGCCCGTATTTGTAGCCTGTGTACCGATGCGGAATTGGCAAGGCTGTTCGCCATTTACAAAGGTCCATTGACCGCTTTCGGTGTTGAAATCATCGCTGAACGGCGGCACGATAGGGAGCGGAGCGGTTTTGAAGTTGAACAATACAGGGTCAGCAGTATTATTGCTACAAATAGAAGTAACCGCAAGAGTATAATTAGTTTGTGGTTCAAGATTGTCGGCAATAAACATTCTGCTTGTGATAGTGTCGATATCCACTACGCTGCCATCACCGGCAAGTACTCTATATTCGAAAGAGTCTACATCATTCAATATCGGGTAATAATCGAAAGTAAATGTAGCGGCATCGCTTGTAATATTTGTAAGAGCGATATTCTCTACACTGTTACAAGAATTGACATTACCCAAAGTGAGATTATCAAAAGAGTTTTTGCTACCATTGTATCTTTGAGCGGTTGGAATTTTAATCACTACTCTGCCGTTTGTAGCAGTAACGTTATTGAATGCGTATAACGTCTTGGTCATAAAGTTCACAAGAGGTAAAGAACTGCACTCGACAAATGTGCTTTCGTTGTTGATGTCGGTCATATAACCGATAACCGGAGCAGGATACATATCAGCATAAGTAGACTCGCTGCGGTATGAGAATTCAACATAAGTTTGATTAAGCGGAATATCGAGTTGAGGCAAAGCGATATAGAGCGGACCGTCGGTAGAGGCATAAGTCTGCAAGCATTGACCTTTAACGGCATAGTCGCTCTCAGAAGATATTTCGGCATAAGGATTAGTACCGGAAACAAAACTGAACACATCGATACAAGCCTGACTCGGAGTAGATACGATGTCGAACGATTGCTTATAAGGGGCATTTATAATGGCAGAGCAAGTAGTGTTGAAATTAAAAGGTCTCGACCAAGCGGAATTGCCGTCTTCACATACGTTGCGCATATAAACTTGATAAGCAGTTGCGCTCTGTAAATTACTTAATGTGAACAGAGTATCGTTTACTGTAACAGGAGTTGCCGACAAGGTATCGAAGCCCGGTTCGCCATAGATATATTGCCATTGATTACCGAGTGCGCGGAAGCTGATTACGGCGCTGTTTTCCGTAACATTATCAGTGCGCATAAGAGCAGGAGCAGGACAATTGCCAAGGTTCTCCACTCTGATATTGTCGAGATAAGTAACGTATCTTTCTCTGTTGCTTCTACCGTTGCGTATTGCAATCTGAGCGTTGACAAGGTCGGCATCGATGACGGAGAAGTTTACTTCGGCATTCTTCACGGTAACATTATTCTTAGTAAGATTAGCTACCGGCACGAAAGTAGATGCATCAGCAGGGTTAGTAATCACACCCACTACCAAGTCGCCACAAGCCTCCACGCTCTCCATTCTGTAATCGAGGAGCATACGACAAGTGTTGAGGTCGACATCGAATTTAGGCAAAATCAAATATGTCTCGGCATAAGTATGAGATTTCAATTGGAGAGAATAATAGCCTTCGGTCTTCTCATAAGAATATAATTGAGGGTTATATGCTGTAGAGTAAGGATCCGGAAATTGGAAGCCGAACCAGCAGTCGTTCTTAAGCTCGTCGTAAATAAAGTTATTAGTATTAATATTCTCAAATCCGTTTGAATAAGGGAGAGGAAGAGCAGAGCAAATAGTAGTGAAAGAATTGATGCGAGCGTAACGGGATGTATCGTTAGCAGAGCACAAAGCAGCAACAGCGGCGCTGTACACGGTATTGCCGGTAAGACCGTTAATCACTGCAGGGTTAGAAGTAACCGTTTCGTTTGCCACTACATTATTATTCTCATCGGTAACGATGATATTCCAGCTTGTTTCATTGCCATTGGCTCTCCATTCGAAAGTAGCAGATGTATCGGTAACTACAGTACAAACGAAGTTAGAAGGTTTTGAACAAGAAGGTATTTCATAGAGCTCAATATCATCGAGATAGATAGTAACGCCGGCATTGTTGCTAGTGATAGTAAAATAGCGGGCGAACTCTACATATTCATAGTCTTCGGAATTCACGTCGAACGACAAGACAGCAGAGAATTCCACCCATTTACCTTTACCTTTAATTTTCACGTCACTAATATCTGTAAGAGTACCAACATCGTTAGGGTCGGTCATCAATCCGATAGAGAGGTTACAGCTGTCGGCATCAAGAGTAAATGCGTAGCCGCTAACCATATAGTTGTTCACAAGAGCCGGCACATTCATTTTCGGAGATACCAAGAGTGAGTTACGCAATGCAGCCGATTTAGTACCTCTATAGTGATAAGTGCTGTTTGTCTTGAAATAGTTCTTACCATCGCCGATAGCATTCCAGCAGTTCAGATGGTTGTCAGCTTCGAAATTCTCTTCGAAAGGAACGGCAAAAGGAGCACAAGCGGTAGTGAAAGAGCCGAGCTCGGTCCACTCACTCACCTCTCCTGTAGCAGGAATAATAGAGCGTACGGTGTAGTAATAAACCTTATTGGAAGTAAGACCATCGAGTATTACGTTGCGACTGTTTATGATAGTGTCGTAAACGAAGTCGAGCGTTGTTTCGGTTTCAGGGTTAAATACTGCATCATGAAGAATAACCTCCCATTGTGTTGCAGTAGAAGTAATTACAAGTTCTACAGAGTCGCTCTTAATAGTAACAGGCTCTACATTGGTAGGAGGGATACAGTTTCTCTGCATCAACTTAATATTGTCGATACCGGAAACGCCACCGTAATAAGGATAAGAATCGAGATAAATACCGAGGTAATAATCACCTGTATTTTTCGTATTGAAATATCCTTTAAGCTGAGTCCAAGTGCCGGAAACTACATCGGCAGAGTCGAGATATTCCACCCATTTACTTCTATCCATGCTCGGCTCGGTGGAGATGAATAATTTCGCACCGTTCGTAATTCTACCGTAGCAACCGATTACATGTATCGAAGCATAGTAATTTGAATCTTTTTGCAGCGTAACAGGGTAGAATGCTGAGAGTTGTCCGTTATTTTTAGAGAAATATCCGAATTTGCCACCCTCATAAGGATTGATGGTATAATAAGGATATGATTGATAGTTGTAAGTACTTGCTGCAGAGAATTGAACGTCATTACCATAAATAAAGCAGCCCTCTACCACTTCGTTTTCGGCATATCCGGTTTCAAAATCCTCTATAAACGGATTAGCCGTTGTGATAGCCATCGGCTCGCAATAAGTATTTACGGTAATGTATTCATCGCTCCACAAAGAGTATTCCGTGCCGCAATTATTACGCACGTAGATGTCGTATCTCGTATCAGGGTTCAATCCGCTAAGGGTAAATACGGAAGTATTGGCATCAACAGTGGTAAGGTTTTCCGTGCCGTTACCGGAAACGGTATAGCCTATCTGCCAATTGGTTACCCCTTCGTCGAACAAGTTTACGCGAACGGAATTTTTGGTTACCGAGTCAACGGAGAAGCTGAACAGAGAGGAACAATTAGGACGCTCGAATACGCGGATATTATCTACATAAACCTCGGTACGGCCTTTATTATGTGCGTTGAAGATGATATATTTATTTCCGGCTGTTCCGGCAGGAATATCGGCGGTATACAGATAATATCCGGCTTCAGATACTGCAGGGGCTTTGGAAATAGCGTTATATACCGTCTTGAGCAACGTAGCATTTACCGTATCAGGAGTGTTGTTGACATAAACGCTGACGTACTCGTAATCAATATCCAATGTGTTTGCACTACGATATTGATACCAAGATACTTGATAATCGGTATTACCATTGAAAGCGAATTGAGGCAATACCAAATTTGCTTTGTTGTGGTAGTAAGTAGTGGAATAATCGTATGGATTGGCATAGAAAGAGTACTTCATGTAGGCGGAAGCGGTGCCTTTATAAGGTTTTTTGGTACTGCGTTCCCAATTAGTAACGGCGGAAGGACCGTACTGAGCAGGTACCAATTCGCCATAGCCCTCAGTGCTAAAGCAGTTTGCCGGGAATGTAACATCCTCAAAAGTAGCCAAATAAGGGAAAGTGCTTATCACATCGCAAAGAGTGGTAGCCTTTACGGAGAATGACTTCAAGATGCTGGAGTCGGCACCGCATTTGGCATATATATCTCCGGAGATGGTATAAGAAGTACCGGAAGAGAGACCGTTGATAGTATAATTATTATCATTGGAAACAGCTTGACCGCTAATAGCATTAGTGCCGTCGGAAGCGGAATAAGTGATAACGTAGCTATCGGCAGTGGCATCCCATGCAAGAGTAACACTGTTTGTTGTCACAGCATCGGAACGAATATTGGCAACCGGGCGACAAGACGGAGCAATTTCCACTCCGATATTATCTACAAACACACCATTATTCGGGTAAGTACCTGCCGTAATGATGATGTAATTAAAGCCGGTAGTATTGATAGGGAAAGAGTATTTATACCAACCCTCTGTAGCTTCGGTAGGCGACACGGTGATATTCGGATTGATAGCACCGAGTAATGTAGCACCCACTGTATCAGGGGTTGAGCTAACCCAGAGTTTAACTACCTCATCTTTAATAGGGTTATTTCCACTATATCTGAAGATGTGGAAATAAGCATCGTATTTACCGGCGGCATCTATTCTGATAGCCTTTGAGATGAGGGCAGAATGATAAACGGTGCCGTAATTAGACCCCAGATTCACACATTTTGTACCATCGGCACAAGAGTATGGATAATAAGGAGTTGTTACGTTCCATTGGCTATAAGAGCCTTGATCTTTAGTCACCGTCCAGCAAGCAGGCATACCGTTTTCGAAACTCTCGGAGAAAATCGGAGTAACGTAAGTACCGCATTCTGTCATCATCGTTGTAGGGAGCGACCACTCGGAGGAGTCGGTAGAAGAACAGATGGCACGCACCGAGATATCGTAAGTAGTACCGGATTGAAGACCGCTGAAAGTAGCAGGATTAGTAGTTGCAGTACTGTAAATCTCTTGTTGGTTGGCAGTATTTACTGCACGAAGTCTGTAAGTAGAGGCTGTAGCACCATCGGTCCAAGCCACTGTGCACGACATGGAGTCGATATCACTGATAGTGACATTCTCAAGGCGCGGACAGGTAGGTATTACATGTATATTGACATTGTCGATATAATACGCTTGGCTGTAAGTATTCGTCTCCGCCTTAATGGCAAAGCACACCTTTTGACCCGGATTGAGTGTGATAGGCAAATTACCGGTATTGATGCGCACATTTCTCCAAGCGGCATCGGTAGTAGTATTTGTAACTATAGGGAAGAAGGTTGAGAAATCATAAGGGTCGAGCATTATACCCACCTGATATTGAGTCGACATAGTGTACATCGGGCGGATATAGAAGTCGATTTCGAGATTATCATAATCTTCGTTAAGCATCGGAGTTGCAAAGAAAGCCGATTTTGTAGAAGTAGGAGTAAGGCAGATAGATTTACCGCTATTGCCATAATAGTAACTACTGCTGAAAGAAACGCCTTCGGGATATTCAAGGCCGCTCGACCAGCAGTCAGGCATAGAAGTGGCAGCGTCGAAATTCTCGGTTACCGGCAAAGCAACAGGGTTACAAGGGGTTGTAAAGGTGAATACCGGAGAGTATTCTGAAGTACCTTTATACGAGGCAGAGCAATCACCTTGTAGCGATACTGTATAAGTAGTACCCGGTGTAAGGCCTGTAATGGTAGTAGCGCGATAAGGAGCATTAAGGGCAGTTTCGTTAACTACAACAGTTCCGGTTTCGTTATCCGTCACGGTAAGAATATAAGAAGCCGGATCGGCACCAAATTGGTCGAGCGACCAACCCAAGTAGACGGAAGTGGTAGTAACGTTACTGATATTTAGTCCGATAGGACGTTTACAAGTAGGCGCAAGGTCGATAACTACGTTATCCAAATAGTGGTAAGAAGTAGCGTATCCGCCACTGCCGTAGTTCGACGTACTCTTAAATACGATAGTTACCGTACTATCCTTATAGGCGGAGAGGTCGTACTGCTTTTCGGTCCATCCTGTTGCGGAGAGGCCGGACTCGAGCAATACCGGGTAGGTAACACCACCATCGGTAGAAAGGTAAACGGAGAAATCGCCACCGGCAGGGTTAGCGAACATGAATTTCAATCGATAGTAACCGCTGAGAGTAACAGCAGGGGTTTTCAAACAATTGGTATTACCCGTGTATGAGGCATACGAATCGAAAGAGACGTAATTACCATCGAGAGCAGGAACGGAGAGGTTACGGTTTTGAACACTCCATTTGTTGTACGAGCTATACTCGGTACCTTCGGAGTTGTCCCAACCCGTAGGAATTTCCCCGGTAGAACAAGAATTAAATGTCTCGTTAAGCAACACATTCTGCGCTTTTATATTAGTAAAAGCACATAAAAAAAGCGTCGCTACGAAGACTAAAATCAATTTTCTCTTCATTACGCGATTAATTAAATTAAACAAGTCTATATTAATTATATTTGTATCTAACTTTAAATCAATACATTAAACCCATATGTAATACCAAATGCAAAACACATAGGCAATTTATTAAAGACAAATACAAAAGTAATAAAAATTTACTTATCATACGACGCGTATTTTAAATTGATTCTAAATTATCCCATCTAAAACAAAAAAATTAATAAATTTGATTATGGATGCAAACAAAAGTAAAGAAAGGGAAGAATATAAAGAGAAAATGTATCAATATAGAATTAGGGGGCAAATCGATTTAAGTATATTTATGAATTGCAAGAAGATTGTTAAGAAGCTAAAAAATTATGCAGATACCATGCCACACGGAGGCGTACTATGAATTGCCGGGGGCGAAACGAATCTGAGGGGCATCGCAACACCTCTCTACTGACAAATTTTGGCAATATTGCCGTTTTTTGTCAGTTGGAGTGACTTGAAGGGCGGGGGCAAAAAATTGCATCAGCCTTTAACAGCTGATGCAACCACAAGGGAAATTGTTTGTATCATTCAACCTATATTTTGACATTCAATAGAGTAATTCAATTTTAGTACCAAAACAAATTTCCCTAATGAATAATTTAGTTCAGTATCAATGTCCTTCCATTTAGTTAATTATGAAACTTATAATAAGTATCTATCAACAATACTCCGGATTTATTCTCCAAAATTAAATTTTCATCCATATTCATTTGAACGAAGGGGTAGAATATGCTATAAATTCCCTTCAAAATTCAAATATTATCAGCAGATAATACTTTATATTTTTACACTGCAAAGATATAAAATAATGCAAGTACCCCCCCACAGGCCGTCCGAAAACACCACTTTTTTAACGTATTACAGAGGATTGAGCCACTAT